>Ga0114951_10000280_pt1 | contig 73981 bp, 133 predicted proteins | sample AM7aDNAmetaG_FD_88677 | JGI IMG/M metagenome (GOLD analysis project Ga0114951, IMG submission 88677) | Freshwater microbial communities from Finland to study Microbial Dark Matter (Phase II) - AM7a DNA metaG | ecosystem: Environmental > Aquatic > Freshwater > Lake | place: Finland: Lake Alinen...
CTGTTGAACAACACTTTCTGTTGTTCAGTATTTGAACTATTGAACAAATCAATAATTTTGTAAACAGTTTCAAGAATCTGATCTTTTTCAGGGTCATTGTTCCAAATTTCTTTAACTAATTCGTCAAAGATTCCAAATTTACCATTGTTCTGTGTAAGAGTTGAAAAGGAAAATTCTACTTTGTTGATGAATTCTTGTGTCATAGTGTTTTTTATTAGACTACAAAGATAAGGAATTAAGTTGAGACTACCAAAAAATTATAGATTAAAAACTCTATTTACTGTACTTAATGTGACTCTTGGAACAACACTAAGAATTGCTATATGTGTTAAATCTTCAAAAAGATTATCAACATCATATTGAATTACTACATTAGCCATCAAATCAGGTATATGAACCGCAATTTTATTTTTATAAGGATTCATTTTAACTGCAATTTTATCAAAATATTTCTCAAATAAAATTACTAAGCTATCATTTAGAATTTCATTAAATTCTGATATTGAGTTAACAGGTGTTCTTGTTTCAATTTTATTCTTTATTGAATGGATTTCTGTGTCATACCACCTTAAAAATATTGTTTTATTAAATTTATCAAGGTGTATTTTAGATAATAAATTTGCATCATCAAGAAATTCATCTTTTTGATATATTGTGTCATAATCAATATCATCATCGTCTATTGATATGTCAGAAAATCTTGATTCTAGAAAAAGCTTAAAATTAGTTATCATTCCAATATATATTAAAATGAAAACTTCAATTTTTTATTTTTGCTAATTTTTGTAGTTTAAGTTTTCTAGTTCTTTTTGTGTTAAATTTATAATTGTCACATTTAGGATTAATACAACCTATTTTTGGACCAAAGAAATAATATTTTTTTTCTTCTGTTGATCCACATTTTGGACATGAGCCTTCTGTACCTTCTCTAATAACTCTACTAAGTGGTGGTTTTGGTATCATAATTTAACAAATTTTCCACGAATTCCACAATTTTTTAATATATCAGAATTTTCTTTTCCATATGCTACAAGTACAGATGGTGCACCAGCATTTGCTGCTGCTTTTTCACCAGTTACATAATGAAAAAATAATCTACCTTCAACAAATAATAAAGAATCTGCTTTGTTCCAAACATGATCAAAAAACATTCTTGTTTCAGTTCTAGCGAAAATTAATGCAATACCATTTCCATGTTCTGCGAGTTTATTCAACCATTCAGCAGCTTGTAAACCATATGGTGGATTGCACCATACTCTACCATACCATTTTTGTTTTAGTCCATCATCTTCAATGGTGAATTTATTATTTGCAGTAATCCAAGGTGATATTATTGGCGCACAAGGATCTAAATCAAAAGTTCCAAGTGCTTTTAAAATATGTGGTGGTGTTAGCCATTCATCATTTTGCATATTAGATGATTGATGCGATCCTATTCCTTTCCTCATGGCGCTATTCCTTTGTCATAACTGTATGTGTTAGGACCATCTTCACCATCACATACATCTTTAACCCATTGTTTATATTCTGGTGATTTTTTGCCTAATGAAACTCTATATTCTGAATGATCATTATTCCATTTAGCTTCTTTAACAATAACTTCAGTTCCATTTAATATTCTTGCTACTTGATCTAAAACCCAATCTTTATGATGTACGCCATCATTTCCACCGTATTTTTCAATATAATATAACGCCCAATTTATAGATGTATAATCTTTAAATTCTGTTTGTTGAATATCAACGTCAAATTCTCCTAAATATCCTTCCATAATTATTTAATAGATTTTAAGATATCATTACAAAATACACTCATTTCATAATTGATTGGAACAAAATCAAAACTTAAACCAGATTCTGAAGGTGAGTCTCCCCAATTTGGCATAATTTTATCCCAAATTCTTTCTCTTTCTCTCCATTCTTTTTCAAGTTCTTCTTGACGTTCTATTGTCATTGTATTCCAATCTTCTTTATCCCAATCATAATTACTTTGATCAGTATTATTCTGATAGTGATAGTCTTTTAATTGAGTATATTTATTTAACACTTCTTTTTGATAATCTCTTGGCAATCCAAATAATTGAACATATAAATTGTTCTCACAAAAATAAACAACTGCTGAAGCAGAAATATTAAATGGGTGATGTTCACCTATTTTTTCTTCTTTCCTAATAATATCTTCTAAAAGATATTCTGAAAAATCTGTTTCTTTTAGTTGTTCCCATGTTAAATCTGAAGGTAAAAAAGGATATCTGGATTTTTTTAAAATCCAAGAAGAATAATTACATTTCATTAACATTGCTTTTGTTAATGAAATGTACTCTTTCTTAATTTCTTTTAGAATTGAGATAAGTTCTTCTCCAGTGCCTTCAAATTTGAAAGCATTATAAATTTTTGTACTCATTATGAAAACATTTTTTTAATACAATCACTTACAATTTTACCATCATATTTCTTACCGAAAAACTCTTTTGATTCAGCAATCATTTTACCCATATCTTTCATAGTATATAATCGTTCTTGATTATATTCTTGACGATCAAATACGCTTTGTAGAAAATCTAAAACTTCTTTTTCAGTTACTTTTTCTGGCATATATGTTGAAAGTACTTCAATTTCTGATGTGTTATTACATTCAGTAGCACCTTCAACCATTCTTTTAAGAATTCTAAGTACTTGTTCGTCAGTCAATTCTTTATTTTCCTCACGACTCATTTCTCCTACTACCACTTTCAATAAATCCCTCTTAGGAATGTTTGTAGTCATTGATTCTTTCAAATCAAATTTAATCTGTTCTTGTAGTGTCATTTTGCTTTATTTTATTTAGTTTTTCTTTTCTTTCTTTTCTTAAAATTATATTAGATAGTATTTTTGAAACTTTAGTACTTACAATTATGAATGTTGGGCAATTATCTTTTCTACCTCTATATAATTTATCATCATCCATTAGAGGATCTTCATAAACTGTTATTTGACCTAAAACTCCAATTTTGTTTATCATTTATTCTTCTTAATTTCTGTGCTCTTTCTATTCTTTTATAATAATTATCGAATTCAGATAATTTATATTCATTATTTTTATATTTTACTGATACACATATTGAATTCATATCAATATCTAAATCAGTTGTAATGTCAACAAATTCTGCTATATTATCAGGAAAAAATTTATTGTTTAAAAACACAACTATATTTCTTCTATTTCCTGGATTAATCATTTGCCATCTGAAGTTATCTAAAATTACTTTAAATACTAAATCTCTGAACATTAGTTTAAGTCCCAACAAAATTCTGTTAAAAAACTATGTTTTTCATCATATGAAGAAATTTCTTTATCAACTGCGTTAAAAAAATCTTTTTCTTTATCACCATTGATAAATAATTGATCAATATGATTTAATTTAGCAAGTCTAACTAAATCATCATAATCTTTATCCCTTAAATAACCTTTTAGTGGTATAATTCTACCAACGCAACTACTCCAATGTAGTTCTCTACCATTAAAAGTAATATAATACCAATCTTCACTATCATCTCCAATGGCAATAAGTCTTTCAATATTACCCATTTGTGTAATGATAAATTGACCTTTCATTTTTTCAAATTCTTCTAGAATTATTCTAAGATTATCTTCCATAATTATAATAATTTTAAATGCCCAGTTATTTTATTTATTTCTTCTGGATCCGCTGGTCCAATTGCTATACAAGTTTTGGTCGGCACTCCACCAAATTCAGTTAAGCCAGCATCAACAATTAAAGAACAAGGTAATCTAGCATTTTTTGCTTTTTGATACAATTCTTCTAATTCTTGTTCGCTATCACAACTAACACAAATTTTAGTAAAAAGACCATCTATCCAATCTTTCATATCCTCTGTCATACCATTTATTCTATAAAAATCACGATCTTCTGGATCATTCCATTCTCCCCAATCAAAGAATACCTTTAGACTCGCATGGCAACCTTGTGATATTTGCTTTCCTTTACGCATATTTAAATCTTTTCTTATAACTATAACTTGTTTTGGCTCCATTTTACAAATATAATTTTAATTTTCAGATAAAAAAATTTCTTTAATCTTATCTACATAGTCTAATTTTTCCCAAGTGAAAAATTCAACATTTTTAAATATTTTATCAGCCACTTTATATGTATCTTTATCTTCATAAAATACTTGAACTCTATTGTAATAACTATCTCTACCAAAATGTCCATATGATGCTGTTGGACAATAGATAGGATTTTTTAATCCTAGCCTTTCTACGATAGAGTATGGTTTCATATCAAATAGTTCATTTAATTTTTCTGCAATAACTTCATCAGAATATTTTCCTGTACCATAAGTGTTTACATAAAAACCAACTGGCTCTGCGACACCAATTGCGTATGCAACTTGTATTAAAATCTCATCTGCTATACCAGCTGCTACTAAATTTTTAGCAATATGTCTAGCAGCATATGCTGCTGATCTATCAACTTTTGATGAATCTTTACCTGAAAATGCACCACCACCGTGCGCACCTTTTCCACCATATGTATCAACAATAATTTTCCTGCCAGTTAAGCCAGTATCACCGTGAGGTCCACCAATTACAAATTTGCCAGTTGGATTAACTAGTAGTTTTAATTCTTGATTAAACAAAGGTAATAATTTGCTAGGTAATAAATTTATTACTCTTGGAATCAAAATAGTTTTAATATCTTCTGTTATTTCTGGAACATCTGTATCTTCATCATGTTGTGTAGAAATAACTATTGTGTCTATTCTTATTGGTTTATTATCTTCATATTCAATTGTAACCTGAGATTTACTATCAGGTCTTAAGTATGTCATATATCTACCTTCTCTTCTAATTTTAGATAGCTCTTTTAATAGTAAATGTGACAATTCAATTGTTAATGGCATATAATTTTCAGTTTCATTCGTAGCATAACCGAACATCATTCCTTGGTCACCAGCGCCTTGTAATTCTGGATTTTCTCTATCAACTCCTTGATATATATCATTTGATTGACCGTGAATTGTAGTTATTATACCACAAGATTCACTATCAAATTTATATTCAGATTTTGTATAACCTATTTCAGAGATAGTATCTCTTACAACTTTTTGAATATCAATATAATCATTTGTTCTAACTTCACCAGCGCAAACAACTAATCCTGTTGTTACTAATGTTTCACATGCAACCTTGGAATTAGGATCATGTTTTAAAAAATCATCTAATAATGCATCAGATATTTGATCTGAAACTTTGTCTGGGTGTCCTTCAGATACACTCTCTGATGTAAATAAGTATTTGCTCATAATTTAATTTATTTGTTTTTTTAATCATTTAAGTCGAATTCCATCATTATTTTAACTAACTCTTTGAATTTAACTTTTGATTCCCAACCTAAAACAGTTTTTGCTTTTGTTGGATCTCCTAATAATAAATCTACTTCTGATGGTCTGAAGTATTTTGGATCTATTTTAACTACAGTTTTACCTGTTTTTTTATCTACACCTATTTCATCTTTCCCTGAACCTCTCCATTCAATTTGAACATCAATATATTTACAAGCTTCTTCAATAAATTCTCTATTTGTGTGCCCTTCACCAGTTGCAATAACAAAATCATCTGGCTCTGGATGTTCTATAATTTTGATCATAGCATCGCAATATTCTGGTGCATAACCCCAATCTCTTGAACTGTCAATATTTCCAAGATGAATTGGTTCTCCAGTCTTTGACCATTTTACTAATCCTTGTGTTATCTTTTTTGTTACAAAGTTTCCGCCTCTTCTCTCTGACTCATGATTAAACAGTATACCATTGGAAATGAACATATTATAAGATTCTCTATAATTTTTAGAGATCCAATATGAATATAATTTTGCAACTCCATAAGGTGATCTAGGATAAAATGGTGTTGTTTCCTTTTGCGGAGTTTCTTGAACTTTACCAAATAATTCAGATGTTGTAGCATTGTAAATTCTACATTCTGGACAGTGTTTTTTTACTGCTTCTAATATTATTAGTGTACCTAATCCGTCAGTGTGGGCAGTGTATAAAGGTAGAAAGAAAGAGATTTGGACGTGACTTTGAGCAGCTAGATTGTAAATTCTATCTGGTTTAACTCTACTAATTATATCATCTATATTTAACGGATCAGTTAAATCTCCATAATGTAGATGTAATTTATCAAATATATGATCTATTCTACTGGTATTAAATGAACTAGACCTTCTTATAATTCCGTGAACTTCATGTCCTTGTTCTAATAGTTTTTCTGCTAAGTAACTCCCGTCTTGACCAGTGATCCCCGTACATAATATTTTCATTTATTAATAATTATTTTTATTCTAACGTAGTTAGATAATTTTTATAAGTTTCTTTTATACCTTCTTCTAATTCAATAGTATGATTCCATCCTAATGAATGTAGTTTAGAAACATCTAAAAGTTTCTTTGGTGTTCCATCTGGTTTAGATGAATCAAAATATATTTCTCCTTCAAATTCTATAATCTTTTTCATTAATAGTGCTAAATCTTTTATTGTTAAATCTTTACCACTACCTATATTGATTATTTCATTTTGGTTATAATTTTCCATTAAAAACAAACAAGCATCCGCTAAATCATAAACATGTAAGAATTCTCTATAAGGTGATCCAGTACCCCAAAGAGTGATAGATTTATCACCTCTTACTTTTGCTTCGTGAATTTTCCTTATCATTGCTGGAAACACGTGTGAATTTTCAAGATGATATGAATCGTTAGGTCCATAAAGATTTGTTGGCATTACAGAAATATAATTTGTATTATATTGTTTATTATATGATTGACACATTTTAATACCAGCAATTTTTGCTATTGCGTATGCATCATTTGTTTGCTCTAAATATCCTGACAATAAATATTCTTCCTTAATTGGCTGTGGACATTCTCTAGGATAGATACAACTTGATCCTAATAAAAGCAATTTTTTAACATCAAAATTGAAACAAGAGTTTATCACATTTGTTTCAATCATTAGATTTTGATAAATATATTCAGCAGGATATAGATTATTAGCCATAATTCCACCAACTTTTGCTGCGGCTAAAAATACATAATCTGGTTTTTCGTTCTTAAAATAATTATAAGTTCTAGATTGATTTGTAAGATCAAGCTCTTGATGACTAGCAGTAATTATATTAGTATAACCTTCATTTTTTAATTTTCTAACTATTGCACTACCGACCATTCCATTATGTCCAGCTACAAAAATTTTACTATTTAATTCCATTCATATTAATTATTTTTATTCGTGACCTTTATAAAGTTTTACAGAATCTTCAATTAAAGATTTTCCTTCTATAATTGATTTTTCCATCATTCTGTTAATCGCCTCAACATATTTTGGTCTTTTTTGTTTAAAACAAATGTCAATTTTCCTTTTCAAATCAGCAATTTCTGCATCTGAAGTTGATAATCCAATTGCATCTTCTAAATACCACATTCTACAATGTAGTATTGATAATTTTTCTATTACTTCACCAATATTATCAGTTTCAATAATATCAGATGGCATATCCACATTTGTTGATTTATTTAATGTATTATTAATTGTTGTTTTAATGATATCTTCTATTCTTTCACCTATCATATTACATTTTTATTTATTATATCACAGATATACTCTACTTCTTCTAGTCCTATATCTGGATTATTTGGCACATACAATCCATATTTATCTACTATATCAGCAAAGTTAAAAGATTGTTTACCGTATAATTTTACCCAATAAGGCTGATTTCCAATAGACCCACAAATTAATGGTCTACAGTCAACACCTCCTTTATTTAATTCTTCTGCAATTTTTTTCCTATTTGGATGAATTATAGGATAGGCAAAATTTGAAATATATGTATTTGGAAAATCAGTAATTTTCCAATAATCATTTTTAATTAATTCATTGTAATAAAAATAATTAAATTGCCTGGTGTGAACTACCCTATCAATTTTATCCATTTGATGTATTCCAATGAATGCTTGTAAGTCTGTTGATCTTAAATTGAACCCAGGATAATAAAATTTATATAAATCTTCGAATTCATCAACTTCAAATCCCTTTTTTAATTCAGATTTAAATGGTTCATCTAAATCTCTATCCCAGCCATGCGCTCTTATTGATTTTAATATGCTATATAATTCGTAATCATCTGTTGTGATCATACCACCTTCTATTGTTGATAAATGATGACCGAAATAAAATGAAAATGAACTCATTAAACCAAATGAACCAGTTTTTATACCATTATATGTTGAACCAATACTTTCACAAGAATCTTCTAATAAAATAATGTCATTTTCTAAGCATAAGTCAATTATTTCTTTCATTTTATTTGGAAATCCAAGTACATGAACTAACATTACAACAGATGGACTATGTTCTTTTATTAATCTTTTTAGATCATCAATATCTAACCCAAGTGTTTCTTTATCACAATCACATAATATAGGATTTAATCCTACTTGAATAATTGGAGCAACAGTTGTTGTCCATGAGACTGCAGGCAGTATAATATTTTTGTTTTTTAATTTACCAGAAATTAATAAACTATAAATCATAGCAAGGTTAGCTGATGATCCAGAATTGACGTATACCGAATATTTTCTATTTTGATATTTAGAAAATTTCTCTTCAAATTCTATAGTAAGTTTATTTTTGGTGAGTATTGGGTTTGTTTTTAACCATTCTATTAATAAACTAATATCATTAGTATCAATAGTATCCTTAACTAGTGTAATTCTATCCATTTATTACTTTTATTTTTTCTATTTCAGAAATAGTATCATTATATAGATCATTATATAACACTTGTTTAGATTTTAAATAAAAAATTCTTTCATCTGATGTTATATTTTCTTTATAACTCTCTGTAACAAAGTCATCATAATTCATATTAAAATGAGAATATAAACTTCTAATAAAATCATTAACAAATATTAATCTTCCAGATCCAATTATATCATCTGATTGAGCTTTTATAGATTGATCTACAACAAATTTTGGATGTATTAATTCTCTGTAAAAATATGTGTTTCCAATAGTTATCTTCTTTTCATTAATAATTGAATCAAAAATTTTAGAAAATAAAAAACCTTCTTTTCTGTAAATAGAATTGAAATTAAATGGATAAAGAACTATAACTTTTTCATATTTATCTTTTATTTTTTCAATCATTATTTTTTTAGAATCTATATAATTTGTTGATTTATAATTATATGGTGTAGTTATATCTATAGTTCCATTACAATTGTTCCATAATTCACTCGTGCCATATATTATAATTTTATTAGAATACTTACTAAAATGATCTATTATTTTGAGTGTGTAATCAATATTTGTATTTAAAAAAATATCTCTATTATCTTGAATATAAGTTCTTTGCTCAGCAAAGCAAATATAAACTCTATCATAAAGTTCTTCTGTGAAAAATATATCTCTGGATGATATTTTTTCATAATCATCTGGAAAATAATAAGATAATTGTGATGTGTTGCCTATTACTAAATTTTTCATTTTTTATTTGTTTTTATAATATCACTTCATATAATATTTCATGAAAGTGTATAAATTGTAATTTTACTTTACTTCCGTTTAGAACTATCCTACTTATAATGAAAAAATAGCCCGTATTTTTTGTAATTCTTTCATATGATAGTCCATATGATCTATCGAAATTGCCATCATTATTTAAATCTATAAAAGATTGAATTGAAATATTATATAAATCTTCTGTGCAATTAAATTGTATTTTATTATTTTCTTTGGATATATTTAATTTTGTAACATTTCTTTTATTTGAAAATAATTTGTATTTTTTTATAACTTCTTCATTAATAACATTAAAGATATTATCACTATTGTCATTAGTGATTAATATTCTATCAGATTTACTAAACTCTGAATAAAAAGCCATAATATAACTAGTTGTTATAGCTATAAATGTTTTATATGGATCATTAAAATTACTTTTTGTTAATGTGTAACAATATGGTCCAGATGCTCTACCAACAATTATATTGCAATAGGTAGATAAGTAAGATATTTCATTTAAATCTGGCAATTGACATTTTATAATATCATCTGTAAACAATATGTTTTCTTTTATTGTGTCTATTTTTTTAGTTAGTATAAAATCAATATTTGGATGTAAATCAGATAAATTTATAATTATTTCATCAAGTGAAATATCTGACTGAGCTGATAAAACTTTGCCATTGCAGATTAAAACTTTGAATTTGTCATTTTGCTGAATATAGTTATCTATATTTGAAATTTCATATTTTGAATAATCTATTTCTGGTATGTATAGGTTTTTTTCACTTAATTGAATATTAAGCTTATTATAAATGAAAGAATAGTATTTATAGTATGCTTCAAGTAATGACTTATATAATAGCCATTCATTGTCTTTTAATGCAAAATAGTACAAAGGATTTGTTCTTACAAAATGAATATTTATATAAACATCTTGATTTATTTTATAGTATGTTTGATCTATGAAACAATTTTCATTTAACTCCCCAAAATTAATTTTAGGTATATCTAATAATAATTTTGATGATGATTTTTTTTCTAATAAATAATAGTTATCAAAATCAGTTTTATTTATTATATCTTTTATAAATTCCCTATAATAATGCAAATCACCATTATGACAATTAAAATTAGTAAAATATAATGTTTTCATTTTATATTTAATGATTTTAATATAGAATTACAAACTTGTTCTGGTGTTGGGTGACACTCATATGTAGGTTTATTTAGGTAACAAATACCAGATTTTAGAATTTGTGTAGTGCATGATTGATCTATACAAATTTTTGGATTAGCCAAACATTCCACTTTACATTCACCCCTTACATAATCTAAATTATAATTTTCAACACCTTTTCTTATTCTATAAAAATATGTGTTCCAAGATGTTGATAGTTCTGTTATATGATTATCTAAATTACAAAGAGATAGAATATATAATCCATTGTTCATGGTTACAAATGTTTTGCTTTTACTTATTATATGATAAGCTTGTGATATAGTATTCTGACAAGGATTATTTAATAGATTTAAACCATTTTTTATTTGAATATTAGAAAATTTTTTATTTAGATTCACATCTAAAAATGTTTCTTTTCCAATTGCAACTACTGGAATATGTTCTTGTATTAAATCTATAAAATCCTGCCAATTTTTATAACCCCAGGTTCTTTCAGGTTCTGTTTCAGATGGATTTATGCATATAAAGTTTTCAGGTAAATTTTCTATTTTTTCAAATTCATCTGGGTAAAACTCCATATCAAGTTCATTTGATTTTAACTGAAAACCACAATTATATGCACAAATTTGTTTGTGATCAATTAATCTCCAATTTGTACCAATAAGATTAAATAAATGGTGTATATCAAAATTTTGAATATTAAATGAATTTAGCAATTGATCTAAATTGTTATTTATTGGTATAATTTGATCTATGTAAGGGTTATTAATAAATGCTGATGGTATATATGTTAGTATTGTAACTTTTTGATTATATATTTCTGACATTTTTTTTATTGTTGGTGTTGCTGATAAATTATCTCCAATGCCAACTTGAGAATGTAAAACCAAAACTTGTTTTTTTATTTTTTGATTGTGTATATTTTTGAAATTAAAATGTTGTTCTTTCAATATAACATTATCATATGTTATTTCAACTTTTAATCCTTTTATATTATTTAAATTTGTTGTAGAATACCATAATTCGTTATTATTAAAGAATGATAATGTGCTATATAATAATGTATTGCTATCATAGTATGAATTCCATTCATATAAATTAACTTTAACTTTCAATTTTGAGTTACAATAGATATATGTTCTATTTTCATCTAAATTGCATCTTATATTAAAGTTTTTATTATTAAAATAAAAATTCTTAATAAAATCTGATGTTTCTTTGGATGTTTTATTTTTTACTCCATGAAATATGTATTTGTTCGGTTTTTCTAAATCTGATGGTATTTTTGTAAATGTTGAATATATTTTTTCTTCATTATAATAAGAGTAATAAAATTCTTTTACTTCATCTATATTATTTATATTTACTTGAACAAATGGTAGTCTATTATTATATTTATACTTCCACAAAAGAATATTTATAGTGGTTTCATCCGCAAATGGGTAATAATGTCTAATTTCGTCTAAACTTAAATTAAATGTTGATTCATTTATTTTATCATATTCTTCAATAAATTCTAGACAATTTGAATTATATAAAACAATAGATGCATTCGCATAACAAATTCTATTTTCAATAGGAATTCCTAATTGTTGACATATTGGATATTCTAATATTTTAGTTGGTTCAAAATAACCATTTTCATAAGGATTACCTCTTATACCTTTAATAGTACTATCAGGATTAAAATCAGTAAAAAATATATATTCTGCTGGTCCTTTTTGAATTAATGGATAATTTGTAATATCTTTAAATTTTTCAAATAATAAGTCCAATTTGCTGTTTGGTAAAATGTCTGCATCTAAGTATAAAACTTTTTTTAATTTTAATTCTTTTATTGAATGTAAAATAACTTTACTTTTTAAGAATATAGCTCTAAACATATTATGATTATTCATATTATTTCTATCACCTTCAAATTGAATATCACCTATTCTTTTATCTTCTAAATTTATGATATTTACATTATTTATATGAGGATTTTTGTTGAAATTTATTTCATATAAATGAATATTAAGGTTATCATGAAATAAATTTAATGTATTAATTAAGTTTACTGAAGTTTCATAATAATTTTCTGTACAATATATTACAGTGTCCAATTTATTAGGTTTAATTATAAACCAAGATTTCCATTGATCTTCTCCTGTAACGTGTAATTCTAGATTATTTTGTTTAACAAATTCATCTATTGATTGCTTTACACCAAATTCACCTTGAGGTAGGCTACCATTTAAATAATCATGTCCAGAAAATATGCCACCAGGTTTAACTTTACTATACCATAAGCTAACATCTTTTTTAGACGCTGAATAAGAGTGATCTGCATCTAAGTATAAAAAATCAAAGTAATCATCTTCAAAATTATTAACTATATTTTCAGATAATCCTTTAATTATTTCAACTCGTTCTTTATGATTTGATATTTTGTTTTTAACTCCTTGTAATATAAAATCAAATTCTGGATTGCTATGATTTGAAATATCGTTGTAATTATCTAAATGTTGCCAAGAATCAATTAAATATAATTTTGATAAATTTGTTTTTTCTAATATTTTAATGCTATAATCTCCTTTATAAACACCAATATCACAACCAATTTTAAGATTTAATTCATTTATTAGTTTAAGAAATTCTTCCCTATCTTTGTATATCATTTATTTATATTCATTTTAGTATCATTATAAAATTCTTCAACTCTTTCACTACCAATATAGTTGCAATTTTTATTAATACAACCTTTTGCTGTTGTACCAATTCCCATAAATGGATCATATATTAGTGATTTTTCAGGAAAATAGATATGAATTAATTTTTCAACTAATTCACTTGAGTAGGTTGCTTTTAATTTTGTTTTGAATCCATCATTATTTTTAGCTTCTATTAAATTTGTGTAGTTTTTATAAAACTTTTGATTTGTTTTTTCATTGATTGTACTAACTTCTTTATTTGCCTTGAAAGTATTTAGATATTTCTTATTTACAATTATATAAATCAATTCTGATATTCTTGTTAGTTTATTTGGACTTGTTTGAAATGGACTTGCTGAGTTCTTTTTCCATATTATAATATCAGTAAGAGTTAAATCAGTTTCAGTATGAATCTTATTTAAAAGTAAAGTTGGTAGTATTGGATTGTCTCCAGAATATGACATGTTATAACATATAACACCATCTGGTTTAAGTATTCTTTGAAATTCTTTGAATTCTTTTAATCTTAATTCTAAATATTGCTCAGTTGTAAGATTATCTACATCATTTTCATATAAATGAAAATCATCTTGATCTTTTCTACGATGATTAGGATTTCTTCCCATATTGTAGGGTGGTGAAGTTATAATTCCAGATATAAAATGATCTGGCATTTTACTCATAGTTGTTAAATTGTCTTCATTATAAATTGTGTTTATTCCTCTCATATTATTTATATTTATTCTAAATAGTATAGAAAATAATACTCAAAATGTTTAAAATAAAAAAAGATCATTTTTTAGATGATCTCTTTTTTCTATGATTAATTAAGATTAATTAAAAAGGTATTTGATACCAAACATCATTTGCCATCTTGAACTAAGACCAGTTGAGTTCTGGTAAGGTTGTACAAATGGTGTTGTTCCTGTTTGAAATGGATAAGAGAATGATGGAGTTTTTCCGTCTGCAGCTAATCCTTCATATTTTAAGAAGTTTGTAACTGTAGGAATTTTAACTGCTCCCCAATCTCTGTTTATTAGGTTTCCAGCATTTATAACATCCAATGAGAATTTAACAGTGTGTGCATCTTTACCAAATTTTAGATTTACATCTTGTGTAAGATTCAAGTCTAATTTGCTAAAGTATGGCGCAACAGTTGCATTTCTTCCAGCATATTCACCCCTATGTGTATTCAAGTAGGTTGAATTAGAGATAAATGCATCTACTTGTGACCATATTTGTGCCGCTGTTCTTGTGTCTGTTGATGTTAGAGTACCTAAACCACCAGACCCAACTTTTACCAAGTTAATATCAGATGCTGTTTTTGGAATGTAAATCAAGTCATTACCTGAATTACCATCACCATTTAAGTCACCATTGTAAACATAAGAGTTTACACCGTTATTAGCCAATTCGTAAATTGCACCAATTGTTGTTGCAAGGTGTTTGCCTTCGTTAATTTTATAAGCGAAGTTTGCAATAATTCTATTTGGTTGATAATAAGATGCATATCCTAAGTTAGCTGAGTTTGGATCTTGATTTGAAACTGATGCCGCACTCCACAATGAAGATGCTGTAGACCCACCTTCTGCTGTATTTTTAGATACTGAGTGTGTATATGCTATACCATATGCAAGATTTGCAGTATTCCTTTGAACTTTGAAAGTTAAAGTGTAAACATAACCTTGATTTGTGTTACTCATTAAAATTGCATTACCAAGGTTAGGATTAGCTAATGTTGATCCATAATAGTATTTGTTCGTATTTGCAACAGATGTTAAGAAACGAGTTCTATTGTCTACCCCTGCTAAATTAAATCCATTAGTTTCGTTCAAGTTTACATTGGAATAATAAACTGCGTTAATATCCTTTGTGTATGTATATTCAGCACCTAGAATCCAACCTCCAGTTAATCTTTTATCAACTGCTAAAGATGATTTCCATGCTGTTGGGTATTTGAAGTTGTTAGATACTAATGCTGTACTATAAGATGTATTTGCTGCACCAGCAGTTGGTCTATACGCATTTGGGTCAACATTGAATGCTACTTTACTATTTGTAAATGATCCAAATTGAATACCATTATTTGACGCTTGATTAGAAATCCAAACAAACGGTGGAGGTCCTGCAAAAATACCTGTTCCACCTCTAACTTGTAATGATTTGTCACCTCTAGGATTCCAGTTGAAACCTAATCTTGGTGATACAATAACATTATTCATAGGAGCATCACCAATATTGTATGTTACGCCATCTTTGAATTTTAATGCATCAAAGTAAGGATTATCGGTCATTGCTTGTTTGTAGATAGTTTCGTCAATTCTCAATCCATAAGTTAATGTGAAGTTATTTGAAACTTTCCATTTATCTTGTACAAATTGTGATAATTCAGTTGATCCAGCATATGCCCAAGGGAATTCGCCACCAGGTAATGCAGAATATTGCAAGTAATATGATTTAGCATTTGCTGTTCCATATTTTGCTGAATTATAGAAATCAGTTAAACTATTAAATTGATAAACACCTTGATAACCAGGTGCAAATGCATTCTGATATTTCTTAAGTGAATTTTGAGTACCAATAGTTAGTTCGTGTGCACCTTTATAATAAGTTAAAATATCGTTTAATTGATAAACTGTTGTATTTAATTTATTATTATAAGTGTACATTTCATAACCAAAAGATGTATAAATATTACCATTGTTTAGAATATCAACTAATGGTAATGTTTCACTACTTGAGTGTGGAGAACGGAAGTCTTTTAATTCTGTATAACCAACTTGTAATTTATTTGACAACTTATTACTAAAACGAGTATTTAATTCTGCAATTAAAATATTAAAGTTGTTGTTGATAACATAGCCACTACCAAAGAAAGGCATAGAATATGTACCTGGTTGACCACCAGTTACTTGACCACTACCTGGTCTAGATGTTGATGCATATTGATCCGCAGAAGATTTAAGGTAATTGTATTTTAATGTAAAAGTATTTTTAGCATTAATATTCCAATCTAATTTTGCTGTAATCTTATCAGAATAAGTTTTGAAAGTGTAACCTTGAAATTCGCCTGGATCATATCCATATTTACTTTTCAAGAAATTAGATAAAACGGTTAGAGTGTCTGAATTTGCTTGTGAATAATTTCCACCAGCAGCATGAGAAGCATCTGATGTTAACATTGAAGTTGCTGGAGCATCTTGTCTTACTTGCTCAGCACTTACAAAGAAGAATAATTTATTTTCAATAATTGGACCACCTATACTAAATCCTTTGATTTTATAATCAAAAGGTGTTTTAACAACTGTTGTTGGTCCGACATTATAGCCTAAATAATTTTCGTTTCTTGAGTATTGGTAAATACTACCTTTGAATTTGTTTGTACCACTTTTAGTTACAGTATTAATACCAGCGCCAGCGAATCCACCTTGTTTAACATCATATGGTGACACGTTAACTTGTATTTCTTCAATAGCGTCTAATGAAATTGGTTGTGCTGATGTTTGACCTCCTAATATAGAAGATAAACCAAATGAATTATTAAAATTCGCACCGTCAACTGTCATATTATTATACTGGTTGCTTCTACCTCCGACATTCAAACCATTTGATGTTGGTTCTAATTTCACAAAATCTTGAATTGATCTATTAATTGTTGGTAAACGATCAACTTGACTTCTAGTAATTAACTCCTGCGAGCCCATTCTTGAACTATTGAAGTTCTTATCATTTGTAGACTTTACAACAACTTCACCTAATAGAGTAGCGGCATCTGTTAGTAAAAAATCTTCTTTGTATACCTGACCCAAATTCAAGAATATATCACCTCTTGTTTCTGGTTTGTATCCTACAAACGAAGTTGTCAAAGTATATGGTCCGCCAATTTTAACGTTTGGCAAATTGTAACGACCATCTGACCGTGTCGTTGTCATATACTTAGTACCTGTTGGAACGTGGACTGCCGTTACGATAACATTTGGTAACGGAGATTTACCTTCTAAAATTGTTCCTGAAATTTCAGAAGTAGTTTCTTGTGATCTTGCTACGATTGAGAACAATAATAACATAATCACGAACATCACTCTTTTTAATTTTTCCATACTAGTTTTTTTTTGTTTTTTTTAAATTTATTTATTTATTGATTTATATAAAAAAAATAGGTATAGTTATTTGACAACTACACCTACTCTTGACGAACTTTTATACTTTGATTATATTTTTTCATAGATTATTTTACTAATTTATTTTATAAAAGTTTATAAATATTATTATTTTTATTCATTTTTTAACATCTTCGTCATAATTTTGTAACAATTTCAATTTTTCAACTCTTTCTCTTTTAAATAAAAAAGGGCAAAATTCAGGTGTTACTTTATCTTTACCTATACTTCCAGATATTAATTGTACGCCATTCATTCCTTTAATTACATTATTATGAAAACAAGTATATGGTGAACCATTTATAAAAAGTGTTGCTTTTTTTAAGTGTTCACACTCTTTACAACTAAAAATCCTTAATAGTATAGGACCTTCCATTCATTTTAAATATTTTTTAATATAGCAAGTGCTTTATTAGCTGCATTATCCCAAGAGAATTCATTTATTAGTAATTCAGAATCTTCTAATGCCTTTTTCTTATATTTCCAATAATTTGTGTAAACATCTCTCATTACTTTTGATAAATCACCAAAATCAGGTTCGTAATAATTTCCTACTCCATTTGGAATTGGTTTTTCATTTACTATTTTAACTGGATGACCTTTTCCTTCTGCGAATTCTAACTGACCACTACAATTAGAATAAATTGATGGCGTACCACAAGCCATTGCTTCGCAATTGTGTACAGTTGCATTTGATAATAAGTAAGAATTATCATTTTCTACTTCTAAATTGTAAACATAATCATTATAATTTTCTGATATAGAATTCTTAACTAATATTGCTAATCCTTCTGGATGCCACCAAGATTTATTACTATGCCTATTATTTTCATTATTTATACTCCATGATAGAGTATAACATGGACGTTTACCAATTTTTTTTCTTTTATTGAGTTGTAAAGAAGTTTTTTTGTTTAATCGCTGATTTGCGAACATCAATTGCCTAGTTAGTAAGTATGATACTGTTGTATAATTGAATCTTTCATTGGAATAACAACCATCACCTAAAACCATATTTTTAATTAATTCATCTAAAATATTTAATGGTCCTAAAAGAATTTTTTCTGGTATTATTTTATTGTAAGACATTTTATTACAAAAAAATGTAAAAAATTTACATAGTAAAGTGGAATTAAAAGTTACAATTAACCTATTTCCTTTAATATCATAATTACCAATAGCACCAAATATTTTATTTATTTCAAATATAATTTTTTCAGCAATTGGCATTTCTTTCTGATAATTTAATGAAAATATTAATTTTGATATACCATCTGTGCCTTCAGAAATATACCATCCGAATAAAAAAGATAAATCATGTAAATTAACAAATCTATTATATTTAAGTTGCTCACTTTTATAATTAAATCCAGTTTTATACCAAACTTTATCATCATCAAATAATAATGTATTATCTAATGTTAATAAATCAATTATTTCATTATTAAAATATTTTTGAGGTAATGTTGTTCTCAGTATTATATCACCTTTTTTAATATTTTTTGATTTTATCCATTCTGGCTTAATATTTTGAATATTATTAAATTTACCTTTTTTTGTTATAAAAGATTCTCTTTTAATACCATAAACTGGATGCTCAGGTGTTAATTTTAACATTTCAAAATCGTTATACAAATTTATATTTATTATGTCGCCATTATATTTATTTTTAAATTTTTTTAATACTTTCTGTTCTCTTCCAATGTGACTAATAACTATATCATTTTCTTTTATTGATTCTATTGGAATGAAATTATTATTACCAAATATTAATTTTCCAGAAGGAACACACAATGGTAAGTTCCATCCTTCTGATCTTGCACAAGATAAAAATACATGACCATTTTTAAGATAATTTACATAATCTTTTCTATCAACAAAATGCAAGACTTTCAATCTATTATCATTAAAATTATAATGATTTAATCTTTCTTCAGTTGTTTTCATTCCATCATTAGAATAATCTGAATTGTCAACTGCCAATATTAAATCAACTGGCTCTTCTTTTCTAAATGTTTTTATAAAAGTATCAATAATTTCTGTTGTTGCTTTTCTATATTCCCATCTTCCAAATAATATAAATTTGAATCTATTATCTTTATACATATCTAAATTGTAATTGAAGAAGTCTGGATTGAAAATAGATCCATCAACAGCTTCAGGTACAACAAAAACTTTATTTTCTGGATAACCTTGATTTACAATACATTGTTTCTGCCATTTTGATGGACACCAGAATTGATCAAACTTTTTAAGTATTTCAAAAAATCCATCTTCATATTTTGTTGATTCCCAAACATTATATGCAATTTTTAAACCAGTATATTTTTCGAGACAATGATAATAATGATGATTGGTTTCACTTAAAATCAAATCTACTTTTGGTACATTTAAATATTTTGTTTCGCTATTAACATCACTGTCACAAAGTCCACTTCCATATCTGTTTTGAGAACCTAGTCCACAATATAATGTCTGAATATTTATTAGTTTTCTCTGGTAATCAGTTATGTATGACTCATTTGCATGAGGATCATTATATCTACCATTTGAGTTCATTGGACCTAATCCATCCCAAGTTTTTCCTACAGTAAAATTTCTAATTCTTAATGGATTTTTATAACTTAATGCTGTGAAGAAATCTCTTGCATGAGCATTATATCCTGTCTGCCCAATAAAACTTGTGTGGGCTTGTATAAAAAAATCATTCATTTGTAATATTGTTTATTTTTTCTAATTTCTCTTTTCTTATAAATTTTATATCTGTGCAAGTAATATATTTTACCCTAGTTCCACCGTGTTGACTAGCTACTAGTTCATAATAATAATTGTGATCATTTATCTTTTTTTCTGTTTTTAACACTGTGCCATATACTCCAGCAATTCCCCATGCACCATGTGTCCAAGGAGGATTACAATCTTTTTCTATTATTTCTATAATCTTACTATAATCCATTTTTTAATTTTATTATTATACCAATCATTGGTAATGGTAATATGTAGATCCAATTCTTCTTCTTGTCATAAAAAATACCAACCCAAAAATCATACCATTTGAATATGAATTCAATCTTCACCATATAACTCTTTAATTCTTTGTAGTTTTTTAGCTCTATAATATCCTATACTTCTGGTTTTTAATGCCAAAAACTGTGATTGTGGTTTAATTCCAATCTCTTCTATTGAGTAATAGATTGATATTATTTTATTATGAGTTAATCCTCCAAATTGTGCAAATTCTTGAGTAATAATATTACCATCATTGTCAGCTAATATAAAACAATGAGCACCAGATTGTTGGTTATTGTTTTTACGACCAAGTAATATTATGTCATCTTTTATTGAATCATTAATAATAAATGCTGAATTACCAAATAAGATATAATTATTGTTACTGTCATAAATTATAGATGGAGAATCTAAGTTATCTAAAATATACTTATATGTTTGACTATTTGAAACTATCCATTGTGAAGGACCAATTCTACCATCAGAAGCTATATAATTTGAGACAGTTACAAATTTAGATATGATTTTTCTTGATAATTCTGATGAATCAACTCCTATTTTCATTTTTTTAATATTAAAATCTAAAAAATTCATAGGAGCATTTACTCTATTTAATTCACCAAGTTCTGAGACTTTAATAAAGAATTCAGCATCTATTGAATTTTTTATACAATTGTATAAAAAATATGTTTCTCTCATATCATCATTATAACCATAATTATTTGGAATTGAAATATCTAACTTTTTTAATTTAACAACTTTGTTATAAACATTTGGTGATATTGTTGCCATACCTAAAGGTGTTGGTGCTGGAGTGGTATAGAAATCTATATATGATATATTTACTTGTTGAGCATTGACTTTAGTTACTGAATAGAACTTATTATCAAAAAGTTCTATTTTAATTTTTTGAATCACTATTTAGAATTATTTTTAATAGTATATTCTTAAAATGTATTTTTGTTTTTTAATATATAAAGAAAAAAGTTTCTTAATGGAAAAATTTACACAAATTGAAGATAAGCCGCTTGTACCTGATGAAGTATCATTATTTAATGGAAAGTTTTTAGATATTATTAATTATAAAGAGACAGAAATTCTACAAGTTAAAGATAAAGTTGCAATACTACCTTATTTTAGAGATGAAGCAACATTTTTGATGAGATTAGAATATTTACCAGCCTATCAATATAAAAATATGGATAAATCTAACCTTAAAAGAATTACAAATTATTTAACAGTTATTACAGGAGCTATAGAAGATGGTGAAACACCAGACAAAACTATTAGAAGAGAATTATACGAAGAAAGTGGATTACTTCTTAACAATTTATATCCATTTGAAGTTGAAGGACCGTATTTTGTTGATAAATATAATACTAGCCAAATTTGGGTTTGCTTATTAGAACTACCAGTGAATTCTTATCGCCAGATTAAACCACCAACAGATGGTTCTAAAGTTGAAAAATTATCAAAATGTATTAGAGTTTCAGTTGGTGATGTTAATAGTATAGTTAATAATGATTTGATTAGCAAGTATTTAATAACAAAATTAATAACTAGAATTGGTCAATGAAGCATTTGAGATTATTTGAGAATTTTGAAAATAAGCCACAAATTGGTGATTATGTGTATTGTTATGCTGAGCCAGATAACATATATAGAAGTGTTGTAAATGATAACATTGGTCAATTTAGAATAATTAATCCTAATTATCCTTCATTATCAAAAAACAAATATATGATATATTATGACGATGCTCCTGTAAAAATATTACCATCTAAAAGAGTATCAATGAGTTTAAATGATATAGTAGCATTTGCACCTACAATAGAAGAATTAGAATTAAAAATGAAGCAATTAAAATTTAATCTATGAAGTATATTAAAAAATATGAAAGTGTAAATCCAAATTCTAGATTAGATGAACTTAAAAAGTTGTTAAGTCATTTTGTGTCTATGTTTAAAGAACTTGGATATGGACATCAAGCGCACTATGATGAATATCAATACGTAAATAATTTTTATAATCAAGATTTTAAAAATAATTTTGATAGAAGAGCGTTTGATATAGATGGTGAATTTTCTAATTCCTTGATATTTTTATCAGTGACTATGAGAATTGCAAGTGTAGATGATGAGTTAGTAGAGTTTATTCCTGATTACTTGAAGACTATATCTGGATTAAAATTGTATAGTGAAAATCCAGGTTTTTTTAATACACAATTTGAAATTGTTGATAATGTTGATAATATAATTGATCAAATATCAATAAAAGATTTTGAATTAAAAGCAGATAGAAAAAAATTTAACATATGAAATACTTAAAAACATTCGAATTTTTTAATACAGAAACAGGACAAGCATTAGATTATGGTGAAGGTGATACTGTAATTTGTTCTGATGATAAAATACCTAATCTTAAGGCATTTAAACATAATCCATTAATAGATGGCGCTAAATATAAAGTTTTGAGAATATATAATAACCTAGAAGATAAATATCTAAAAATAACATATAGAAGAGTTGATGTTGAAAATTTAGAAACTGGAGAAATAACTAAAGGATGGGAATCAACAAGATTTAAGTCTGATACAGAATTTGATGCAAATAAATATAACTTATGAAATACTTAAAAACATTTGAAATTAGTTATCCAAGCAGTTTGATTAACTTAGATTATAATGTTTACTGGAGGATAGAATGTAAATCTTTACCATCTATTGTTGTGTCATTGAAAAAAATTGGATTAACACCTGATGAACAATGTTATGATGATATTATAAGAGATTTTAAACTTGGTAGATTATTTGATCATATTTATATTGGAAAAGGTATAACAGACGATAATGATTTTTGGTGGTTTTATACTAGTAATATATCAGAATTTAAAGGTGAATTTAAATTTATGGGTAAAGTTAAAGTTAGCAAAATTGAAATAGATACTGACAAATTTAATATTTGAATTATGAAACACTTAAAAACATTTGAACAAATGATTGCACCAAATGAGGTTAATCCAGTAGAATTTGTTGCTCCCAGTAGAGAGCATCCATCATATAAAAATGATGTTAAGAAGAAGAAAAGAAAGAGAGTTGGTGAAATTGAGCCAGTTGTAGTTCCACCTAATCATACAAAAGATGTAATATCATTTAAAGGTAAACCTTAAATATTATATTTATTTGCATCTGTTTTTAATTTATCAATAACTATTGTATTATTACACAATGTATCTTCTGAATAAGGCTTACCTTTAAGTTTTAGATTGAAGAATGCATCACATTTATCATTATAATATGTCACTTTAACTTTCTCTATTATGCCTTCTATAAATGTATAATTATTAACATCAGTAACATCCTTTTCCATTACATTGATGAAACCTTTTGTGATATACATGCCTTTTAGTTCATCATTTAAAAATTTATTAATATGAAGGGTTGGTTGATATATTGACATACAATAATCTTGGCCAATTCTATGAACGTTTATTTTGATTTCTGTTTGAGTCTCTTCAAAATTTCGTTCTTTTATGATTTTTAAAAACTTTTTTTCATATCCTTCTTTTCCAGACATTTCACTAAATCCCTCAATATCATATACTTCATCATCATCAGGATCTATTGTGCCACTTTCAAATCCAGGTACGTTTTGAGGCTCATCTTCTGGTTTTCTTGAAGCAAACATACCAGGAAATTCGTATTCAATACCATAATCTTCATATTTTTTAATATACTTCATAAAGCTATATATATAAAAAACTATATGTAATTTAAAATTAAATCACTATTATAATCTTCTATTATATAACTACAACTTTCAATAAAATCTCCTGTGTTGTAATATTCATTTTTAATTATTTTAGGAGAATGTGTATGACCCATTAAAATAGAATCACAATTTAATTCTTTTAGTTTTTGTTTTGAAATTTTTTCATATTCATTAATATATTCTATAGCATTTTTTACTTTTGATTTTAAATGTGAAGAAAGACTCCAATATTCGAAGCCACATATTTTTCTGAAAAAATTATATACTTTATTAATTTTAATTGCTAATTCATATGCGTTATCACCAAGCCAATATATAAATGGATGAATTCTAATAAATCCATCGAATTGATCACCATGAGTTATATATATTCTTTCATTCTTAGTTTCATAGACATAATCATCACAAATTAATATTTTACCAAGATAAATATTAGTATTATCTATTATATTTCTTATATACATATCATGATTGCCGATTATATAATAGATATTTACATCCTTAGAATATTTCAGAATTTTTTGTATTACTTCTAAATGCTTTTCATGCCAACTAAATTTTTTTCTTTTCATATATGTCATATCTATAATATCACCAACTAAAAAAAGATTTTCAAATTCATATTTTTTAAATACATCTAAAACTTTATCTGCTTGAGAATTATAATTTCCTAAGTGTAAATCACTTATAAATAAAGATTTTACTTTTATTTTCTCTTTCATTTTTTAGTAAGTAATTCTATATTTTTTAGTTTTATATTGGCTTCTATTGCATTATGATCTGATAAATAAATACCTTTTTTCCATTTATTTTTAAATACCACAACATTACGATTAATATTATTGATATTATTTGAGTTTCTAAGTAAAATATAATCTATCATAGAAGGCTCATTTCTTGACTTATAAACATCGTTATTTATATCATCAAATGTTACACCTTTTATTACATCATTTTTATTTATTGATAAATTTAATAAATTTAATATTGAATAATAATATTTAGAATGAATATTCAAATTAAAATCACCACATATTATTTGAGGTATTTCCGTATTTGAATATGGCTCAACTAAATTTTCGTATATTTCAGTTAATTGTTTAATTTGAATATTTTGTGATTTACTAGATTGTAAATGTGTTGCAATTAATTGAAATTTTTCATTATTAATTTCACCTTCTAATAAAATTGCACCTTTTTTACTTAAATAATCTAATCCAACTGAATTTTTGAAAGTTATTTCTTTTATGACTTTTAATGGTATTTTACTCAATATCCAGATGCCACCGTTAAATCTAAGAATATTATTTTTATTATTTACTGGACCATATTCAAATGAATAATTTTTTAATTTGTTTTTTATAATTTCTCTTGATTTGTATATAAATGCTTCTTCTAAAATAATTATGTCAAATTTACTATTATCCAAAGAATTAGATATAGAAATTATACGATTATTATTATTTTTGAGTTTTTCTATTATTGGTAGATCCCCAATATTCCAAGATAATATATTCAATTCTTGTGCATTGAGTAATATAGAAAAAAATAAAAATATAATGCATAAAAAATGTTTTAACATTAGAAATAACTTATTTTTTCCTTATAATAAGATTCATTTTTTTTATTTTTCATTGTTTTGTAAAATAACTTCATCATACCAAAATAACCAGTTTTTTTGAATCTCCTATCATCTGAATATACAAAAGATTTTACTATATCAAATTTTTTTCTGTCTATTTTTCTACTTAAATTGTAATCTTCCGCAAATTGATCTTCTTCATTAAATCCATTTAATTCATCAAATTTACTTTTTCTAATAAAAAAATACATACCAGTCGCGAATGGCATGTCAAATTTAGATAAGACTTGAAATGTGTTATTCAACATATAAATAAATTTAGCAATATTACTATTTCTACAAGAAATGTTAGTGGTTACTAAATCTAAATTTTTGCTAGTTATTAAGTCTATTGATTTTTGTAATAAATTGTTATCATTTATTGTTGTGTCGGCATCTATAAATAGTATAAATTTAGATTTACTAGTTCTTGCACCATTGTTTCTACCAACACCAGGTAAGCCACCTTTAACTATTTTTATTTTATATGATAATTTGTGTGATAGAGCATTAAGTATTGTAAAATCAATTGAATTTGCATCCGCAATTATTATATCAAAGTTTTTAAAAGTCTGTTTATCTAAACAGTCTAATAAATTTACAATATTCTTTTCTTCATTTTTAGCTGGAATTACTATGCTTAATGTCATTATAATTCCCATTATTTCATACAATCATTTTTTACTATTTTTATCATTTCTAATAATAGAATTGATTCTTTAGTACGAAATTCTAATATTTGTTTATCTACATTTGCTAATTCATCAATCTTTGTTTTTCTCATATGTAAAGACAAATTATTACTTCCAAGATCCAATGATGATAATTCTCTAATTTGATCTTCATATTCACTACAAGAGAATTTCACAATGTAAGGTCCTCCTGGTGAAAGATTTGATACTGAGAAAATTCCTTTTTTATCAGAAATTGTTGTTTTTGATATATTCCAAGGAGAATAAGTTATTTTAACATTTACATTTTCAATTGGTGTATTTGTTTTTTCATCTAATACTCTTCCTAAAAGTAATGATGTAGTTTGAGCTTTTATTGAAAGAAATGATAGAATGAATATAAATAAAAATGTGTATTTCATAGAATATTTTTTTATTATTATATAGTTATAATAGAAGTAAAAAGATCATAAATTTCTGTTAAGTTATGGTTACTTTAAAATTACAAAATTATTACAAAAATAAAAAAATATGACTTTATTTTATTTATATATACTTATACAAAAACATCATATTTTTCATAAATGAGAATAATTAAATACACATATAAATTCAGGTTAGAACCAACAGAAATTCAACAAGTGTTATTAAATAAACACTTTGGCTCTGTTAGATGGACTTATAATTATTTTTTAAACCAACGTAAAGAGGAATATTTAAATAATAAAAAATCAGTAAATTATTATGATCAAGCAGGAGAATTAACACAAATAAAGAAAATTAATACTTGGTTGAAAGAAATAAACTCACAAACATTACAATACTCTTTGAAATGCTTAGATATGGCATACCAAGGATTTTTTAATAAAAGAACTAAATTTCCTAATTTCAAATCAAAAAGAAATAAAAATTCATTTACTATACCACAGAATGTAAGATACAACGGAACTAAATTGTTTGTTCCAAAGTTCCTTGATGGTATAGAAATGATAATGGAAAGACAAATTAAAGGCAATATAAGGCATTGTGTTATATCAAAAACTCCTACTGGAAAATATTTTGTATCAATTTTAACAGAGCAAGAATATCAACCAAATAAAAAAACAAATCAATCAGTAGGAATAGATTTAGGAATAAAAGACTTTTTAGTGTTATCTGATGGAACGAAAATCAAGAACCACAGATTTCTAAATAATTATGAAAAAAAATTATCCTTAAATCAGAAATATCTATCAAGGAAAACAAAAGGATCAAATAGATATGAAAAGCAAAGATTAAAAGTTGCTAGAATTCATGAAAAAATAACTAACTCACGAATGGATTTAATTCATAAAACAATTAATAAACTAATTCATGATTTTGATATAATTTATTTGGAAGACTTAAATATTAAAGGAATGATGAAAAATCATAAACTATCAAAAGCAATTTCAGATGTTAGTTGGGGTAGATTTATAGATGTTTTAGAATATAAAGCACTTTGGAATGATAAACAAGTCATTCATATAGATAGGCTTTTTCCTTCATCTAAAACCTGTTCTAAATGTGGTTGGATTAACAACAATTTAACCTTAAATGATAGAACTTGGATTTGTCCTAAATGTGGTGGAAAACATGATAGAGATATAAATGCATCAATAAATATTCTTAATGAAGGATATAGAAAAAATATATCAGATGGAACGTCTGATTACGAGCGTGGAGCAAAAATAAGACCAATTTCGATTGGCACAAGCAACGAAACGCTTAAAAAGAAGGAACTTGTTTCCTGAAACTATTACAGAAATGTAATAGTATTTCATTATTATATATTCATGAATTTACATTTGATAATTTTTCTAATTTAGCTTTTCTTTGGTCTTGAACGTTGTAGAAATAGTCATAAAAGTACACTTCAAATTCACCAATAAATCCTTCAATACATTCTAATGAACGATTTAATCTAAATCTGAATAAATCGTTACCATAATTGAGACTTATAAAATCATCTTTTTGAAATACAGAATGTATATTATCAATTTTATAATACTTTCCTTTTTCAAAAAAATGATAATTTTTTTTACAAAGTGCTTGCATTTATCTTATTTAATTTTTCTTTTCTTGAAAATGATTTAATACCAAATGTTTTATGTATTTGTTCAGATGTGTAAGTATAATAATCTACAGTTTCAAAATCACCTGATTCTAAAATACAATGATGCAAATGTTCCCAACCAGATTTGAAAATATATAGAGCAAATACATTTTCTTTGTCATAATATTTTTTTACTTCACCAGAAGATTTATATTCAACAAAATTATATTTAGCATATACTACTGTACTCATTTTATTTTTTTTAATTTCAATTTTCTCATATAAGAAATTGCATTTATTGGAGTTACATTTTTATAGAACCCTAGTTCTTTTCTTTTCATTACAAATTCATAACTTTCTATAATTAGTATTTTACTTCCAAATATATCACCAGTTCTATAATTTTTCAATATTCTTGGAAAACACCATTTAAATTCAAACATTAAATTTTTACCATAATTTTCCCAATAGTATCCTCTTTCAAATAAAAAAAGTTGCATATCATTCCATTCTTTTTCGTTATGACATACAATATCAAATTTTTCTGGTTTAAATAATATTCTACTAAGAAAACTCATTTCCAAGTATTGAATGGATTACTTATCAAATTGGAATTGTAGTATCTTGCATCATCACTAACTTCTTTTAGTACCCAATCTGGTGATGAAAATTCCTCATCTTCATTTTTTAGTTCAATTTCAGCAACTACAAGACCAATATTATTACCATCAAATATATCAACATACCAATTTTTTTTACAATATTCAATAACTAATCGTTCTTTAATTATTGTTTTATCACACATTTTAAGTAGATCCTTTGCATCCTGAAGTGGTATTTCATATTCATACTCATCTCTAGAAATGTTTTCAGTTTTACCTTTAATTGTAATGAAACCAGTATCATCTTGTATTCTTATTCTGACTGTTATTCCATCTTCTTTACAAAGATAACCTTGTTCTATATTAAAATCCTCAATTATATCAGTTGACTTAATATTAGATAAAAGTTTATATTTATCAACTAAAAACTTTCTTTCAATCTCTTTCATTTTCTATTTTATTTAGTTTCAATTTTCTAATTTCCTTTTTAGTATAAAAATAATCTTCAAATCTTGGCACGAATAAATTATGGACTTCATTTGTTGAAACGAATGACCAATTATTAATTTGATACATAATTATTTTATTTTCATCATCCCAGTAAGAAAAATCTGATATTTTGTAATTTTTATTTTTAAGAAATGATACTTTATTTGGATCATCTTTTACCAATCTTGAATTGGATATATAAACATAATTTTTCTTACAAAGAACAGTTTCATCAATTTTAAATTCAATTTTTTTCAAGTTCAGCTATTTTTTTAAGTTTTTGCTTTCTTAATTCTTTTATAGTTTCTTCACTCTCAAGCCATTCTATTTCTGTAGTTTTCTTAAGTGAAGAAAATTTAATTCTCATTGAATTTTTAACATGATCAAATTGTGAATTGTCAAATCCAGCTATCAATTCTACATTAGTTAATTCAATTTTTGACATACCATTAGTATATCTATCTAATTCTTTTACATGAATAATGCAAGTATATGGCTCACCTTTTGAGCCTTTTTCTTTTTCTTCTGGACTCATAAGATTTAATGTACTTTCATAAAATCCTTTTCTATTAGATAGATTTTTTAATTCTACATAGTAATTTGATAATGTTGAGTAGTTTGATTGTGATTTTTCTAGTTCTAAGTCAATTTTAGAACACTTTTCTTTCATCTTTAAGTATAAAACAAGAAAGAGTATGCTTGTTAAAAAGAATACTCCCAAGGCTATTAAAATTAAAATTTGCATATGATATTTTTTAATGATTCAAATAATTATATTAAAAAATACTAATCAAGTTTATTTTTTTCATATCTTGCTGTTTTATAAATTGAGAATAAAAAAAATGACATAAATAGAACTCCAAAAAGAAATTTGTTTTTCAAATTCTCGTTTTTGTTCCAATAATAGTGTGCATTTTTCTTGCTTAATATTACATTCATTCTTGATACTTTCTACTGTTTTCATATATTTATTTTATTTAATTAAAAAGGCATTTCAACATTTGCATCAAATCCAACACTTTCTTTCATTCTAGCTTCAGCCATTTTCATAATCAATTGCAAATCTTTCAGAGATGCACTGTTCATAAGTGCTAAAATACTATCAACAATAGTTTTTAATTTTTCCTGATAAGATTGAAACTTATGATCAAAAAGACCACGAATGTAAGAATCTTGGTTTTCAATTTCGTTTTCATCTTCAATGATACTTTCGCTCATATCAATAGCACAATTACCTTTAAGCATAATTGAATTGAAACCAGTCTTAAAAACTAGGATTTTATTATTCTGACGACAAAGATTTCTGGCTGTTTTGATTGCTTCATAATCTTGTTTCATTTGTTCTGCAAAAGGCTCACCATCAAAGAATCTAACATCAACAATGACCCTATTTTCATCAACACAAACAATTAGGATTTTGCTTGTTTTGTCCCAAATATTTGATTCAAAAAAGTTTGGCTCAGAATTCAAATAAGAACTAATATTTGTGTCACCACCAGTTCTCATTTGTCCACTTTTTGTAAAATGTACTTTGATTTCTTTAACTTCAAAAAGACCTTTGAAGTCCATACCACGCTCATTTTTAGGTAATTCCCTATCAAGTAAGAGAGCGATAAGATTTTCTACAAACCCTGCGGCTTTAACATCAAGCTTCTTTGACTTAAAAATACGAAAAGCCACGTCAAGGTTAATACCTTTAAGTGGCTTAAGTTTTTCAATAACTTCTTGTGAAACTTTCATAATATCTCTATTTTAATAGTACAAAGATAAGGAATATAATTGAATTACACAAATATTTACCACATTTTTGAGAATAATTCAAAACAATATGGTTGTTTTGGAAATGATATGTTATATAATATATATCTTAGAGAATATAAAATAATTTCAATTATTGTAAATGGACTAAAAAGTAATATAATAAATACAATTAAAGTTGCAATTTTTCTTATAATTACTTCTAAGTTTAGATTTTTCATTTGAATATTTTATTAGGGTCATAGATATTTTTCATTCCATCAATATAACCTTTGACAATTTCTTTTTTATCTTCATTGGTAGTTAAAATTCCAAGAATATAAGGAGTTAAAAAGTTTGTGGCAATTTTATCAGTTATATATGTTTTGTAATATTTTTCAGCTTCATCAAATTCTTTATTATCAATAAATTCAAATACTTTGATTACATTTTTACGTAATCTATATTCATTAATCTGTTCTTTGTATAGATTAAGTTTATGAATATTGCCTTCTTTAAGACCATCTGTTACTAGCCCAGTCACAGCCATAATCCCAGCACCAACAAGCAATATAATATGATCTGAAAAAGATGTAGAATCTGTGATGTTTAAAAATCCCCAGCCTAATGATAACAAACAAAAGTTAATTATACATAACCAACTTGCTAAAGACCAAAGTTTTGCAAGTAATTTTACACTTCTTTTTTCTGTTGCATTCATAATTTATAATTCAATTGGATCATTATTTAATACTCTATTTTCTAAGTGTTTATTTGTTTAACAGTACAAAGATAAGGAAAACTTTTGATATACCAAATTATTTGAACACTTTTTCTTCAACCAATTCACAAATAATATGACCAATCATAATGTGGCATTCTTGAATTCTTGGCGTGTCATTAGATGGAACATTTATTACATAATCAGACAATTCTTTTAATTTACCTCCATTTTCTCCAGTAAAAGCAACTGTTCTCATACCTCTACCTTTTGCAGTTTCAAAGGCTTTAATGATATTTGTAGAATTACCAGACGTAGATAGACCTATTAGTATATCATCTTCCATACCCATTGCTTGCACAAGACGAGAGTATATTACATCATAAGAGTAGTCATTGGCGACTGAAGTTACATAAGATGTATTTACATGTAATGCTTCTGCATATAGTGGTGGTCTATCAAAATAAAATCTACCAGACAGTTCAGCAGCAAGATGTTGAGCATCTGCGGCACTACCGCCGTTACCACAAAAAAGAACTTTGCCATTATAAAAATAACAATTATTAATTAAACTCACTACATTTTCAATAGTTTTAATTAATCTATCATCAGAATAGATTAATTGTTTAACATCGATTGAGTTTTGAATTACATTTTTAATCCTTTTTTGTATAGTCTCCATAATCTATAAATACTTTTTCAGAAACTGGTTTAACTTGTTTTGATTGAATATCTTTCATATCTTCTTTCTTTTTTGGTATGTGCCAATCTACAATATAGTGATGATCTTTTTGTATTTTTTTTAATTCTTCCATATTTTATTCAATCTTTTTAATTTTTTTAATCTTTCTTCTCTTATATCATCTAAATCAAATTTGTTTATAACATCTTTCAAATTACATACTCCAACACGAAAATTAGTACTAGATGCTGTCACATAAATTTTAGTTCCATATTCAAAATATGAGGTGTCCAAGTTATATATTTTTCCTTTTTCAAAATATTTGTAATCAAATATAGCTTTAACTTTATCTAATTTTTCATTATTTCTGATTTTTTCAACCAGTCTTTTATATTTATTTTTATGCTTAAAGTAATTAATAATAAGTGGTGAAGCAAATAAAGTATCAGTAATAATAATACATATTAAATTAACAACACTAAAATGATAAGTTGGCACAAAAAAATATTTGAATCCTTCAACTAGTGTAATTCCTAAAGGCGCACCAAAAAACAAATAACCTTTTAAATAATTTAATTGTTCATTTGATGATAGTTTCTTATCAATGAATTTTAAAAGTCCCATGTTATTTCGTTTTTCTTACATATTTTCTTTTAGGTTTTTCTACAACAGATTCTGTTTTTTTAGATACACCTTTTTTAGTTTTTGATGCTGTACTCTTTTTAGTAGTTGTTGCTTTTTCAGCTTTAGGTTTTCTTTCTGCAACTTTGTGGTAAGGTCTAGATTCTTTGATACCTAACTCTTTAAGACATTCAGCACAATATATAGTAGTATAATCTCTATCTGGTACTTGTGCAACAAATAAATCTTTTGCATCAAAAAATTCAATACATCCTGAACAAACATGTTTTGAAGATTTTGGTTTTGTCGCTTTTTTAGGATATGCCATATTAATTATTTTTTTAATTAGACTACAAATATAACTCCTTTTATTCAGAATAAAAAATTAATATATAATTAAAAAAATAAATTATGGAACTAACACCTAGCACTAAATTAAAGCCAGAAGACTTTGTTGGACTACTTTATCCTTTTGCAGAATCAACACAAAATGAAACTGGTATATCAGCAATAGCAATTTTGGCACAAGCCGCATTAGAAAGCGGTTGGAATTCATCTTCTCCAGGTTGGGCTTATTTCGGTGTAAAAGACACTGATGGAATCAATGGAAATGAACAACTACTAACAACTACAGAATATAGCCGTAGAGCAGATTTAAAATTTCCTCAAATAATATCAGTAACACCAACAGTGAGAAATGGACAAAAATATTTCAAATATGTTGTTAAAGATTATTTTAGAAAATATGAATCACCTGAAGAATGTTTTACTGATCACGCCAATTTTCTTATTAGAAATCCAAGATATTCTGCAGCATTGGAAGTTAAAGAAGATCCTATTGCATTTATAAATGCAATTTCTCTTGCGGGGTATGCTACGGATCCGAACTACGCACAAACACTTACATCAATTTGTAATAGAATAAGCGGAATCCTTAATGTCTAAAGTATGAGATATATAAATATATTTGATAAATATGTTACTTTGAATCAAAAAAAAGAAATATTACTTAATAAGTTAAAATCTGATGCAATTAGATTAACAAATCATTTATGTGAGGTTTTTGGTGAAGGGTTTAAATATAGATATGAAACTAAATTTTATAATATTGATGATGATGTATATAGTGATATAAATACAAAATGTAATTGTAATACATATCACTATGATACAGAATTTAAATCATCAAAAAACATATTATCACCATACTCATTTAAATTTGAAATTTATATATCTGAAAGCCGAAATAAAACAGGTGGTGTATTTATGTTATTAAAAATAAAAAAAGGTTCAGATTTAAATACTCTTATTGATAATATATTATACTATTTTAGCAATTTAGAAAATTTAGAAAATACTTATAAAAGTTCGATGTCTTATACTTACGTTATAAATTTAGATAATATAGAAGATTTAATTAATCAAATATCAATAGAAAAATTTAATTTATTATTAAATATAAAAAAATTTAATTTATAAAAAAAAGTGGCAATTGCCACTTTTTTAATTTTCAGGATAATTTTTACATTTACATGAATCAATGCCAAGTATTTTTAATGATTCATCTAATATTTTTTTGTTACTACATATATCAAGAGTTTCATGAAATGTTAGTCCAAAAAAAGTAATTTTTCTACGTAGTTTATATCCATTAACTACATTATTAATAACATATTTACAATTAAATAAATTTCTCATATTTTATTTTTAAATTTTAAATGCCGTATAACCAATAGAACAAGTTTCTGGTTGCTCACAAAAATGTAAATAATTATTTACATAGTTTATAATATTCAGTAATCCTACTGTATTAGCGGAGTGAACATAAATTTGTGGAAGATTAATACCTTTGTCCATAGATAAATTGACTAACCATTTAGCACAATCGTAACCAGTTTTTTCTTCTTCACCTACAAATATTCCAAGATCATGATCTAATGAAATTGCACCAATATTTTCTAAGCCAATTGATTCTACAGTTTCAATAAATTGATAGAACCCTCTAACAATTATCCACTTATCTTCATATGGTGTTCTCAAGTCGTCAAGGTAAATATTTTTTAAATTCTTTCCCATTTATATTTTTTATTTTTATTCTTTGTGTATAATAATGTTTTTGATATGTTTAATTTATTACTTGCTTCTGGTATAGAATCAAAATTAAATGTTTCATTAGATTCTAAGCAAGTTATTTTTATTTTTTTATGTTTTTTATCTATTCTATAAACTGGAATAGAAAACTCATTTATATTTTCTAATAAACACCAATAAAAACCACCTGTGCTTTTTAATTTTTTATTTATTACCATTGATATCCCAGGTTCTACAATATTTGTTTTTTCAGAAGCTTCTTTAAAAGAATTAAATGTATTAATATGATTACCATTTTTATCAAATTGACAAACTTTTTTATATTGTGATTCTGATATTTTTATTTTTGATTCTTCACTTTGTTTATGCCCCAAATGAGAAAGTCTTAATTTTTCTTTTGTTTTTTCTGAAGATTTAATTCCTAAATTTGATGTGGCAATTATTCTTTTATTATACCCTTTTTTAGTATTATTAGCATCTAAAAAATTAATCCAATACTGTTCTCTTTCTATTATATTTTCTTTATTGTCATTGGTTTCTATGATTTCATAAATAAAATTTTCTTTACCATATTTATTATATGATGATTGTAAGTGACTATTATAATGTTTATTATTTTTTAATAATTGTTTGTGACATTTAAATCTATTTTTTAGATCAACTGCACTTCCAATATAATACTTTTTAGTTAATGTGTTGGTTATCTTATAAACACCACATATTTTTTGTCGTTTTTCCATATTGTATATATAAAAACAACATCAACTAAATATACATTATTGTACAATTTTTTACAAATATACGGAAAAGTTTTAAATAAAAAATGAGAAGTATGTGAATACTTCTCATTTTCTTTTTCTAATTCAAAAAATATTTATTTAGTTTCTTTAAAAATAATATCGGCTACTATTTTTGGAGTAATGTCAATATCACCTGATATTACTTCGTCATAAATTATTTTTTTATCTTTATATATGCGTAATGAATTTCCATCATCGTCATCTTTTACGATCCAGCCATATTTATGACCATCTAAATCTAATTCTCTGAATTTCTTTTTCATAAATTAGCAATCAATTTCATCACCAGTTTCTTCTCCATATTCAATAATATCTTGAACATGAATTGCGGACAATAATATTTGATCTTCACCTATACCAAATTGTTCTTCATCTTCTTCTTCATAGCCAACAAAATATTCATTTACTTGAATAAATTTATCACCATATCCATTATTAACACATTTTGTTAAAACTTCATACAATTGGCTAACTGTCATTAATTCACTTCTACTTTCCATAATTACTTTGGTTTTTCAGGATTAAGAACCGCCATCAAATTATCATATAAAGGAGTACCTTTAACTGTTTCTAATAATCCGTCAATTCCGCCTTTTTTGAACATATTAGTCCAATCATTACCTTGTTCTTTAAGATTTCTGGCAAGGATTTCAGTAGTTTTAACACCACCAAGTGTAATCATTGCTTCAATCAATCTAGGCTGAATAGATGCCATCTGTTTTTCATATTCTGCCGTACGAATATCAGAGCTTTCTTTATCAACTTCAAGTTTGTGTTCATCTTTAAGTTTATTAACTTCAAGAATCATTTTTGAAATTTCATCAAGAATTACTTGTCTTTCTTTTTCAGCATTTACTTTCAACAGTTCAATAGAATTTGCAGTTTCAATCTTAGATTTGTTAATTGTAACACGAATATCCTCTGTTTTTGCTTTTTCTTCAAGAATTTGTCTTGTTATATCTTCTTCTTTTTTGGTATTATCCAAATCTTTCTGAAGCTTATTCATTTCTAAATTCTGTTTAACAATATGTTTCTGATAATCTTTAAGGAAGTATGAGATTTCATTGTCACCAATGATAATATCAAGAACTTCAATATCATAAACATGCATTCCATTCTCAGAGAAAGTTTTACCTACCCTTTTCTTGCCTTCTTCTGCTGGTCCTAATACAGTATCACGAAGAATATCAGCAGGATCACTATTAAAGTCTTCGATGTTGATTTTCTTCACTCTGTTACGAACAAGTGAACGAAGGTGTTGAGTCATCAATTTCACATAATTAGAAACATTGAACCATTTCTTATTATCTCCAGTGAAGTTAACTCTGTAAGACAAACGGATTTTAACATTAACTAAGTCTTTTGTTTCAGCATCAATAATGTCTGATACAACATTGTTTTCAGTCTGAAGATAGACAGTTTTCATTAAAACATTGTCTGTTTTTGGTTTACCAGTTGAAAGTTCAAGAACTTCAAGTGTTTCGTCAAATTCAAGCAATCTAACTTTTGGTCCAACAACAACTTCACGTTCACCAGTTTTCTTAACTATTTGAACTGCATAACCAGGCCAAACATTGATAGTAACAGCACCTTCGTACTTGTTATCCATTGTCAAAGTTCTTGGTTTTGTGAATGCGTTTTTCCTACTCATTTCATCTGCCATATTCAAAGATGAGCTTTTTACTTGTTTTGAGAATCCGCCTCTTTCAGCAACATATGCACTACTTCTGTAACCAAGATCAGAAAAATCATTTTGACTCATTTCAGCTTCTAATATTTTATTGTGCTGAAGTGCATCAATACTATCAGGGAACCACAATTTGATAGTTTTTTCATCAAGAATTCTCTTAACGATTACTTCTTTTCGTGGGTCTGGAATGAACATTTTTGGACCAACAAATAATGAAATACTACCTGTGTCTTTGTTAAGGACATAGCGAGCTTCACCACCAGTGATCGCAACTGCATAATGCATAGCCCTATCATCATATTTGATAATAGCGTGTTCTTCTCTTGGGAAGTAGATTTTTTGTTCTTTGCCAGTAAGAAAGAGTTCTTCACCAGTTTTATACTGACGACCATCTTCTTCATAATCAGCAATGACTTTAAGGTAAATACCCATATTGTCATTCAATTCAAGTGCTTTGAATTTCTTTTTACCATCTTGTTCAAGGAATTCTTCAGTTGGTTTAGGGAAAACAACTGCTGGTCCTTTTTCGTACCTCTTGTCACCATTTTGATCTAATAGAATACAATATTCTAATCTCTCTAATGTGACAGATTTACGAACATAGTTTCCGTTTTCAGAAACAACTTCAATACCAGTAGGTGGAATGTAAAAAGATACATCTGTACCTTTAATAACAAGTAATTTGCCTGTTACTAAATCTTCTTTTGCGATCAGTGATTTAGATTTATCATCTGATGCGGCAGTTTTAACAATAGCATTAGAAAGGTTTTTCTTTGCTTGTTCTTCGTTGTAAACCCTTACAATAAGATATTCATTGTATTTAAGATTGTGACCGTCTAATACTTTACCAATTTGACCTGGCCAAAGTGGAAATGTAGCAGGACCTGGAATATTTACCTTGCTTCCTGTTTTTAGAGTTGCCATTGTTGAATTCTTTCCTCTTTGTGGGAATTTCTGTTCATTGTCTTTTGGCTCTGCTGGATTTATCAGCACAATGTATTGACCTTCATCGGCTGATCTAGCAACTTGGATTGCATCGTTAAACTCGTTTACTTGAATGAATTTTCTTGATTTTTCATCAAATACAACGATTTTGTCAATCTCACCAATGCTTTCTTTGTAAGGTCCAACTGCAACTTGCACTGTACCTGCAGCACCGTCTTGTATATATACAAAGGTGCCTTGTGGAAGAATTAAATCCCCTCTTTTGTTTTCGTAACCCATAATTTAGTTTTTTGATTTATACTATGAAAATTTTATATTCTGTAAAGACTATAGATAAAAATTTTCAAATAGTTTAAAAAATTTAAAATAAAAAAGCCACTAGATAGTGGCTAATTTAGGATTTTTGCTAAATATTATAATTTAGCTATTTGTTCTAATTTTTCTTTTCTAATTCTTTTTATATTATCTTCACTCTCTAACCATTCAATTTCATTTGTTAGTTTCAATGATAGAAAAGCATTTGTTGATTTTTCAATTGCATCACTTTCACTTGATTTGGTGAAAGCTTCAATTCTATCAATTCTAATTTTTGAATAACCATCTGTATATCTATCAATTTCATTTACATATACATAAGCACTATAATGACTATATGTTCCTATATATTTGTAAAAACCATATCTTCCAGTTCCTATTCTTTCATAAGACCTTATGGCTTTTTTTAATTTAAGATATTTAAGTATAAAGAAAGCGTTACACAAAATAAGTACTGCAAATAGTGGAATTTCTGAGATCATAAATCAATAAAATTATTAGGTTTTTGAATAAGTTTTTTCTTTTCTTCAATAAATTCAAGTTGTTCGTCAGTTGGTGAATAAACATATCCATCATCCCACTTTACAAAACTCATGTCGACTTTTATATATTCAAAATAATCACCAATACTAAAATTATCCATAGATGTTTCACCAAAGACATAATCATCATTTACTTCAATTGACCAAGGATCTGATTCATAATAACAAAATTTATCCATTAAATTTTCTGATCCACCATTATTTTCATCCCTGTTAATAAACTCACGAATCCAATAATCCATGTTTATTATCATATCTAATTGATTATTAGATATAGCATCTCTAAGTATAACAAAACTACTTGAAGATGAGTTACTTACAAAACCACTACGAATTTTCATTATTAATTTTATTTTTATTTAGTGAGTCTGGTACTAAAAGTTTTCAACTCTACTACAAATATATAATATTTATGGATAAAAAAAAATTGACCTGATTTTTTTATATATAATGAGTATGAAACATATTAAGACATTTGAGGATTTTAAACCAATAACAATCAATTCAGCAAAGCCTTTCAAAGTAAAAAAAGGGCTGTTGAAGAATGCGGTATATTTACAAAAAGGTATTAAAAGTGATAGAAAAAGATTAGAAAAAGAAAAAGATTCACATAAGAGAACAAAGTTAAATAATGATAAAAATCATAAAATAAATAAGTTAAGAGATATAAGTTTCAAAACTATAAAGCAAGCCCAGTATTTAAAAGATAATCCTGTTAAAGAAAATTATTTAGAGCATTCTATCCAACAAAATTACTCTCCAACATTTCAAGATTTTGAATCTGAAGATTTTGTGATTGGATTACCAACGTTTATTTCAGATGGTCATACTGCACAAAAGAACTTTGTAACTAACAATGTTGGAGAAGTAGTCAGTTCATCAGAAAAAATGATTAAAATTAAATATGGTATCAATTCAAATAGTCCAGAAAATGGCTATATACTTGATGATAAAATGCAATTAACTTCTTTTAAAAAGTATTTTAGATTTGCAACACCAGAAGAAATAGAAGCGCAAAATGCAAAAAATGATTCAATAAAATTTAACATATGAAACATATTAAGGCATTTGAAGATATAAAATTAAAGCCAGAAGAAAAGGAAGGCAATAAAGTAGCAAGAAGATTAAAAAATATTATTAATAAAATTTTCTATATCAAAGACTATTTAGAATTATATGAAGTGTCATATAACTGGATGTTATATATTAAAAAATGTTACTTCCTTTCTTGTTTTTTTAATTTATTTTTTGTATCTTTGTAGTCTAATTAAAAATGTGATAAATGGTAAAGCCTGATGAAGTTAGAAAATTAACACTTGAAATAGTAGAAATACTTCGTAAATCAAGTGATATTAGTGTTGCAGAAAATATATTTGGTGAAATTAGTCAAATATGGGAACAAAACATTGTTGGTGATGTTGAGGAAGAAGATTATAATGCTGAATATGATTTACATTTAAAAAAATAAATATGAACTTTCAAGAATTAGAACAAAAAATTAACACATCATTTTTAGAGTTGAAATCTAACATTGAAAAATATGTTTCTGAAAATGCAAATCTTAAAATTGGTGATGTTGTTACTTGTAACTTAGGTACATCCATTGATTCTTATTATGTTATTACTAGCATTGGATTTCAAATGAGATATGGAATAGTTTACTATGGTAAAAAAATTATTAAATCAACTGGAGAAGTTTCATATCAAGTAATGCATTCAGATATTGGTATGCCAGAAAATAGGTTAAATAGAGCCACCTTAAAAGTTAAAGGAAAAGAAATTTCGAGAATAGAAGAATCTAGGTATTTTAATAATAATGTAAATATTGGTATTGGAATTAGGTAATATCAATTACTTTTTGTATCTTTGTATATCAAATTAAAAACTATCAGATATGAAACCAGAATTTTTAGACTTGATTAAAGAACTTACTGCAAGTGGTGTTTTAAAAAGTAAAGTTGAAAGTTTTCGTGCACCAAATCATGGTAGTTCTTGCGGTGAAGTTGAAGACGTAACTTTATATTGGGATGAATCTAAATTAGAATGGACATCATCTAAGCAATTTGCAATGGAAGGTTATGTTATGAAAAAATTGAGACCTTATATTAAAGAATCTTTAAAATGAATTTAGAATTTATATATTCTTGTTTTGAACGTACAGATACTGATGATGTATTATGTAAATTATGTGTTGATGAAGTCCTAGAAATTAGGAAACTTACAAGACAAAATAAAAACTGGAAATTAGCTGACATTCTAAGAAATCACTTAGATAGTAAGCTAATTTTTGTATTTGATAATACTGATTTTCAAGATGTTTATTATCTAAATGATGAATATTTCAAAGACATCACTAAAATAGAAGAAATACACAACATTAAGTTTTTAACAAAAAGAAAGTTTGTTGAATGGAATATTAAAAGAGATATAAAGAGTAAAGATAGGTTATGTGACGCTTTATTTATTAATCAAAACCAAAAAATAATTATTAGACAATGGCAAATCAAAGAACTATATTACCAGAAATGATTTCTGTATCAAGAAATTGTGTTTTTACGAATCAGTTACATGCAATATTTGCAGAAAAATTAGAGGATGCTGATTTTGAAATTCTTCATCGTTGGAGCTAAATCAATGCCAATTGAAGTAAGCACGGGTGTTAGAGGTATGAACTGTAAATGTTATGTGACGATAGTTGATGGCTGGATGTTTGTTAAATAAAAAGAGCCTCATTTTTGAGGCTCTTTTATTAGACAATATGATTAAAATATCTTAGTTTAAAACTCTAACATTCACTGCATTGTTGCCTTTTTTACCTGGCACAACTTCATACTCAACTTCGTCATTCTCTCTGATTTCATCAAGCAAACCTGTAGCGTGTACGAATACTTCTACACCTGTTTGATTTTCAACGATGAAGCCAAATCCTTTATCAGAAAAAAATTTGACTTTTCCATTCAATTTACTCATTTTTAATTTATTATTTATTTTTATTTGCGGAAAATTCCACATACTATATAGTAATAAAAATAATTAAGTTTTTTTTCTTTTTTGACCAGTGTTTTTTTGTACTCTTTTTGCAATAGTTTCTGGACTTTGTTTCTTTCCTACTTTTGCTAAACTTAATTTAAGTTTATGCTCATCTGATAACGGTATTCCTATTCTAGATTTATTTATTTCAGTAATTTTTTTCAAGTCTTCGTCTGAATAAATTCTATTCTTCTGTCCTTTGCTCATATTTAGTTTAGTTTCATCTGACAATTTCCGTCCTTTTAATTTGTCACTTATTTTCTTTTTAGATTCATCACTAAATGTCATATTTAATCTATTTTTATTACCCTTACTTTTTTCTCTAAGTATTTCTTTTGTTTCTTCACTATGATGTCTGCCAAGCATAACACAATTCGATGGTATTGAAAAATTATATCCATTATTATAACAATCAAATAAGTTGATATAGTATTCTTCTCTAATTAATAATAATTCTGTTTCACATTCTTCTACAATTTCATACTTAAAATTATCTGAACCGTATTTATTATAGGATCTTTGTAATTTTATTGAATGATGTTTATTAAATTTTAATGTTGTTTTATGATGATACCATCTACCTACAATATCTACTGATGAACCTATATAACATTTATTATTTATAATATTTGTAATTTTGTATATACCTATCATTTTTCTTTCTTATTTTTTTCAATAAAATCTTTCATTGCATTTTCTAAAAATAAAGATTTATTAATTGATTTCTCTTTTGATATTTTATCAAATTCCTTAGAAATATCTTCTTCAATTGTGAATGTTTTTTGAATTTTCATACAAAGTTTTATATGTATATATAAATATAAATAAGTCGTATTTTAACATTTTCAAAGTGAAAACCTCTGAGGTTTTTTTATTTTAAAAAATAATATATAGAATATGAAAATTAAAAGATTTAACGAATCCTTAAATAAAAAATATGATCCTACTGAAAAAATTTTGAAAGTTACTTTCAGTGGTAGTCTTGATGTTCCATTAAAAAAAATAGAAGATACTGAATATTTTAATAAGTATTATAACACAGGATCTGCATCTTCCGAAAGGAACAGATCAGAGTGTATTACTTATGGAATAGAAGAGTGGCTTAATGAATCAGGTGAGGGTGCTAATCATTATCAATATGAACTATGTGATGGTAATGGTAATCTTATTGAAAATGAAGAAGAATTTGACAAGCAAGTAGAAAGAATTAAAAAATATAATCTATGAAATATCTAAAAACATATGAAGAATATAGGTTTAAGTGGAATGGCATAGTTGAAAAAGATGGGAATCTATATATTAGTTTGTATAAACTTGCTAATGAAATGGAAGAATCTGCTAATAATGAAAGAGAAACTAAAAAATTTGTAAGAGGTGGATATTATATACCTGATGATAAAAACATAGTAAAAGATAAAGAAGAAGAATATATTAGATTTGTTAAAAAATTATTAGTTGGCAAACTTATAACATTTGATAGTGAGGATTATGGTAAAAATCTAACTGGAATATGTAAAGATGTTATTTTTAATGGTGGATTTGAAGCTAAACCAGAAAATACTTTTAATATAGAACATATTCATATTTCATTGGATAGTTTAGAAGATGATGCTTCAATAGATGATGAAGTAATAGTGCATTCAGATGAAGATACTGAACAATATAAACTTAGAACTAAATTTAATTTATGAATGATAACTAAATTTAAAGTATATGAGGGAATTAACGTTAATCTTAAACTTATAACAAGTTTATTTCCCGCGCTATATAAAAAATCCATTAAAAATATTAAAGATTTACATGAATCAGTGACTGAGGATCATGTTTTAGAATTTATAAATCATTATTTATTTAATAACTATGGTGTAGATTTAACAAATTCTAAAGAGATGTATAATTATTTGAAATATTTAGTTCATAAGAATTTTATAAAAAAAAATAACATATCTGAGTCAAATACAGTTAATAGTAAAGAATTATTTGGAGCTATAAGAAATTTAAATTTGGATAAGATAGAAGACTTATTGAATCAAGGCGCAGATCCAAATGTAAGAAATGGTGTAAATAAAACTCCAATAATGAATGCCATTACTAATTTGAAATTTACACCATCAAAAGTAACTAAAGTCATTGAATTATTATTAAAATATGGTGCGGATTTAGATGCGCAATCCTATACTAAAAGAACAGCTTTAATGTTTGCTACACATATTAGATATAAAGTTTATAATTATTATAGTGTTGTAGATAAATTAATAGAGTTGGGAGCAGATTGGAATTTTAAAGATGAAAATGGAGATGATTTCATAGATTATTTGATAAATAATGGAGACGAAGATAAAGTTAAAGAGTTACAAGAAAAATATCCTAAACAATTTGAGAGATATAATCTTAAAAAAGAGAATGATAAATACAATTTATGATAATAAACTAATAAGGTTTATTATACAAAATATAAGTTTACCAACTATGAAAAAGACAGAGATAATAAAATCTGAAGAAATTACCAAAGAAATGGCATTACAAGAACTATCAAAGTGCAGTCAATTATCTAAAGATGAAATTGATGAGTATCTTGAAATAATAAGTGCTATTAATGAGGGTCAGTTTGTTTATAATCTAACAACGACTAAAGGTGAGTATCTATTGTATGTTAAAAGAGATGCTGTTAAAGATACAAAAAAGAGAAATAAATGATAACAAATTTTAAAATATTCGAAAAATATACGAATAACTGGTATATGTTTCCTGGAAATAATATGTTCTTTATAAACGATATTATGAAATATCTGAAAGCAGATTCTGATATTATGGATCAATCTATACCAGAAAGTCCGTATATTGATAATATTATGGAATTTTTTGATGAAGTACTTATGAATAAAAGTATTATATTTCAGAGTGAAAATAAGATTTTTAAACACCCAACAGTTAAAGGTAAAATTACAGAAGTTGACTATTTTTCATATAAAGATGAATTTTTTGTTAAAGTAAAATTAGAAAATCCAAAAATTCAAAAAAATAAAGAATTTATTGATTATGATAATACAAATGACGAATGGTTTTTAATTAAAAATAACACAGCAATATTAATTGATGGTTATGATGCTGATACTAAACCATTACATAAAATGGTAAAATTAAAGAAAGAAACAGAAAAATATAATATATGATACATCTACAATTATATGAAATATTTGTTCATAGAGATCAACCAGTTAGAGATGAATTTTCAAAAATGAAGGATGTAAATTATAAATCATTTATTTTGAAGGATTTAAAGTCAGATTGTAGAAAATATGATATTAGCTTTTATGATTTGGTTAAAGAAATTGTATTAGATAAAAAAATAGCATTTCAATGCTATTGGTGTTATTTGTCTGATTTTTCTAATGAGAAAAACAAAAAACATAATATTATAGGAGTGTGTAAAGATATTACATTTGAAAATCCTAAATATCATGATTCTGACATTTTAGTAAAAATAGATGCTGATGATAAATGGCACTCATTGTTTATTGAATATAAAAATGAGAATGCTTCACCTAAATTTAAAGTTAGAGTATATAATTATGTTGAAGGTTTATTAGCTCAAAAGTTAGAAGTGATAAAAAATAGAGAAAAATATAATATCTAATGGGATATACCTATAAAATTTGTCTCACGTGTGATGCCAGTGGTTATATTCGTGAAACTAAAGCTAGATGTAATGATTGTGGTGGTAAAGGAATTAAAATAACGAAAGAGGAAGAAAAAGAGGAAAAAGAAATTAATACTTCGGAGACCAAGGAGTCTCAGTAGCATTAAAATCCTTTGAAAGTTTTCTTGATAACACAAATAAAAAGTCAGATAGTCTATTTAAGTATTTAAGTATCATTTCTGACTGTATTGTTTTTGGTTGATGCTCTACTAGTTTTATGACACATCTCTCACCCCTTCTACATATAGTTCTTGCTATGTGACAAATTGATACGACCTTATGTCCTCCAGGTAGGATGAAATTTGATATTTCTGGCAATTCAACATTCATCTTATCAATTTCAATTTCTAAAAGCTCAATATCATATTCTAATAACACTGGTAGATTTCTTACTATTTTTTCTGGATCTACCGCAAGCAAAGATTCTGCTGTAAATATTCTATCTTGAATTTCAATAATTAGATTTTTAGTTTTTTGATCAATATCATAATCTCTTATTAAACCTAAAAAAGAATTCAATTCATCTAAAGTTCCATATGCTTCAACTCTTTCATCATATTTAGATACTCTAGTTCCTCCTATTAAAGATGTTGTGCCTTTATCACCAGTTTTTGTATATATCTTCATTTAATAATTCCTTTTCATACATCTTTCTGTGGTTATTTGAGCTTTCAATTCATTTTCACTTATTAAATAACCTCTTATTTCGTTTTTTAATTTTTCGTTTTCTTCTTCTAATAATTTTATTTGATCTTTTAATTCCTCAAGTTCTGAATTTATATTTCTATGCTTCATCTTCTTTTTTTGGAGTATATATATTTTCTTTCGACCTTCTTTCTAATTCTTCACAATATTTTTGAACATAAAATAATCTTGAAATTAAATAAGCATCACTTATTTTTAAATTTAAGAAGCCTTTAATAATTTCATATTTAGATATTTCTGGCATATAAAAAAGAATACAATCACCTAAAATATAACTAAAATCATCTAAAGGCATTTTTAATAATTTGGCAAGAGGATATAATATAACTGCAATATCCCAATACCTTTAGTTCTTTCGATTTTAATAAGTGATGGATCTATTTTATAGTCCCACACAAAATCTAGTGACAGAACTATACTTTCTCTAAGTTTTTCTGTTATATCTTTCTCTTCTATCATAATAAATGTTCTAATACTGCATTCCAATCTTCATATTCATTCATACTATCTGTCATATGATTATAACCAAACCTTATTAGTTCACCTTCAAATTCAGCAGCTCCATTCTTTTCTCTATCATCAATTAATATGTCTCCTTTTAACATATCTTTTCTATGTGTAAGAATTAATCTTTTGTGAAACATATTTTCAAAGTAAGTTTCTATCCAATATCTTTTATCTGTTGCTGCATCAGGATTACCCCAAGGTGCGGCAGTTGCAATATACATATCATATTTGCCTGATTCATAGAGCTTATTAATTGCTTCTATTGCTCCAGGATAAGGTTTAGGATTTCTAAATATTCCAGGTATATGATCTGGACAATGTTCATATTTAGAATGTAAATGTGGATGTTTTTCAAACCAATCAGTTATATTTTGTTGTAAATCAACTACAACACCATCCATGTCAATAAGTAGTACCTTCATTTTTTATTCTTTGTTTTTTAAATTTTCTAATTTCTTTTTACGTAACCATTTTTGAATTTCATCGATTTTAAATCTACCTAAAATAAACTCAATATTTTCAGTCCACATATCACCTATTTCTTCCTGTTGTTTGTACATTTTTTTTTGAGTCATAAATGTAATAAATATCCACAATCCAGTGTTGACCCAAGCTGTTAGAGCAACATAATTTTTAGTGAAAATATTTAGTATAACACTACCTATAACAATTGACATATTTACTATGACCATTGACCAGAGCCATTTATTTTTCATATAGATTTTAATTTAAGTATTTGTAATTTTAATTTTCTTTCTTCTTTTTCAGTAAAGAAATATTCATAAACATATGGGTATACTGATGATGTTTTATTTAATGAAAACCAAAATCCGCTTATATTAAAACAATTAGATGGTCGGTATGAACCGCATAAAATAATTTCATAATATTTTCCAATTTTTAAATGATCAAATTTTTTACAACATAGCAATTTGTCACCTTCTTTAAATGTTCTCATTCTTAAATCTTTTTTTAGATTCTATCATTTTAATGTCAGCTTCCATAATAGAGTTTGATAAATCACCTATATTTATTGACATACCAACAGAATATAATTTGTTGGTACTAATTAAATTTTCAGAATTAGAGAATAAAATAAATTCATCTCCAGCATAACGAACTAAATAGTCTCCATCAACTTGTGGAATGTGCTTAACAACATTTATAATGTGCATATCACCAACAGTATGACCCATTTTGTTAATTTTAGTCAAGTTATTTATATCAATAAAATAAACGTAAGGATTCTTAATGCTCATTTTATAAGCATTAAGCCAGTTCCTGTTTAATAACCCAGTTAATGAGTCGTGATAAGCAAGATACTTCCATTCCTTAAATTCTCTTATTATTTTTGTAACTCTGGAAAACATATGTAAAATTCTCTAAGTGTTAAGTGTGTCCAAAAGTGTTTCAAATTTGTATCATAAAACATTACTGCAATATGATTTTCTTTTCTTCTAAGCAGTAGTTTTTCACCTTCAGTAAAACCAATAGCCATTTTCCTTATGAATCTACTTCTTTCAGTTATTGCCCATTCTCTATGCCTTATTCCTAATTCATTGAGTGAACCTGCTCTCCATAGATCATAAGTAAATTGGACTGCTGGTATTCTTCTAATCATTGTAAAATTCTGCTAATTTTTTATTTGTATCTCTTATCTTATTATTTATATCCCGACAAACATCAAGACAATTATTTTTGCAAATATCATCTGTGTGAGTGTTATGAGTTTTAAACCATTCAAATCTTTCTTTTCTCATATTTGGACCAACTTTTCCGATAGATTCACCTTGTTCTCTCATGTAAATTACGCAAGGAAAGAAATATTCTCCTCCTATTATGCTATCATCCAACACAATAGCGCACTTTTTACTGTCGCTATCAACAAGACCTCTCACATTAATTCCTTCTGAGAAGTGGTTAATTCTATATTTTAAGATTGGATGAGAATCTTTAATATAATCTTCAACCTCATTTAATCTTGGTATTGGCTGGTTCCATTGTGCTGCGCTGATAATTCTAATATCTGCAACACCTAACTTATGCGCAAATCTAATAGTATCAATAGTTTTATCAATATTATCTGGTGTTAAAACAACACCAACAGTAACGTAAGTTAATTTTGATATTTCTTCTATATTTTTTACAACAACATTCCAAGAACCATTAATATTACCTGCCATTTTATCACCATCATCAGAACAACAAGCATCTAATGATATAGAAAAGTCATTACATCCAGCGTTAATTAATGCTGTATATAACTCCATTTTATTGCTACCATTTGTTGAAATTGCAATTCTTTTAATACCTTTACTTTTAGCATAAGATATTATCTCAACAATATTTTTATGTAATGTTGGCTCACCACCAGAAAACCTAATATTTTCTAATGGCTGGTTTTCACACCAAAGATCAATATTCCTACATACTTCATCAAAAGATAATTCTTTTATCTTTCTATTGCCGTATATTTCAGGTTTTAACCCTCTACAATAACCGCAAGAAAAATTGCAGTACTCTGTTATGATCATTTCACATCTTTTCATTTGTGATTCCATAGAAACATTTTCTGCTCTTTTGTCACTTAATGTATAAAAACCTATTTCTTCTAATTTATTTTTCATTTAAAAATTCATTTAATTGTTCTATATTATTTTCTTTTTTACCATAATTTTTATGAAATAATTTGTGACACTTTTCACATAATGTTATTCCATTATTTAAATCCAATGCCTTAGTCTTATCAAACGCCACTATCTTCTATTTCCCACAAATCACCATAAAATTTTGTTGCCATATTACTTATATAATATTTTAATCAAAAGTATTAAAAAATATTAACATAAAAAAATAAATATTAATTTTTGGTGTTTTAGCTAATGGTACATTATCAATGATGTTATGCGTTATAGGTGGTTGGATTCTTGCTTGGAATATTGTTAAACCATATATTGAAAGAAATGAAAACTAAAAAGAAATTTGATGATCTAAGGTATAGTGCCTATTCATCTGTTGATGCTGGCTATACTGTTTATTCTGTTTATGGAGAAGACCATAATTGTGATATGGGTGGATCTCACTCTAATCCATTTTTAGGTAATGTTGAAGGTACATTTAAAGATGTTCTTGAATATGCTGCAAATGAAATGAGTGGATTTTATACTTGGGGTGGTGGAGGTTATATTAAGCCATATGCAAGTGTAAGTGGAAATTCAGCACCAATTGTTCTAAATAGTGCTAGAAAGTTGAAACTTGAAAGGAAAGCTAAACTAAAAAGAATAGCATGTGAAGATATTGATTATATGATTGAAAATATTAATTCAATGAGTATTGATAGTATAAAAAATCAGCTCATTGAACTTAAAAATAGATTGGGTCAAACAAATGGAAATGAATAAAGAAAAAGAATTAGAATACAAAAGAGAAATACAGGAATTAAGAACTGAATTGAATACATTAAAAAAATGTATCAAAGGTATCTCATATGATATTGATCATATGAATAAAGAACCATATGATTATGGTGAAGCGTCTGAGCATGTTTTAGAACAAATACAAGATAGAATAAATGGGATTCAATAAAAGATACATATCTGAAGATTCAATTAGATTAATAGCAACATCTGGTGATTTTGAAAATTTTTATAGATATTTCAAATCACCAGATGCTGTTATTTTAACTGATAAATTCTCATCTAGAATTTATAAACAAATTGAAAAATGTACAATAATAGATAAAGATAAAATTATTGAAATAATGAATAACTGTATATAAAATGGAAAATGCCTCAATAAGATTTGGTAGATGGTTAATAAATAATAATCATTTAAAAAATGGTGATAGCAGATACTATAAATTATTATTTGAAGAATTTTTATCGAAACAGCCAAAATATGATCAAGGAGATATAGTATGCATTCATGATAAATATTTATGGATGGGTGAAATTCAGTACGATCCTTATTGGTCTATTGTTAAAGAAGAATGGATATATTTTATAACTGATAAAAACATTCCAATAGAAGAAAGATATATAGTTTATAAACAAAAAGAAGAAAATTGAAAAAATTTACAAAAAATGATTGGGATCATATGCACGACTGCATACTCGATATAACTTGGGATACTACAAAACTAAATTGTTCAAAAAAAGAACTTAAAGAAATATTTAAGCAATTACCATCAGAATTAAAGCATGAAGCTTATGAATGTGGTATGTCTGATACACTTTGGAGAGATAAATTTGGCGCTTGGTATATTGATAATGCTGAATATTTACCTGGTACTATTTGGAATGAAGAAAATATTAATAAGGTTAAAGAATTCATTAATAAGGAATTATGCACATTAACTCCAGAAGAATTAAGAGAAAGAAAAATTTTCATAGAACTTCTTGCAGAAAAATATAGAGCAGAAGATAAAAATAATAAAAAGAATGATTAGAAATATTGAAGGTTGGAATAATTTTACAAAAGATTTAGAAATACATATATTACCACATTACCAGAATCACGAAGCTACATTCGACCCTTATGGTATTCACGGTAGAAGACATATTACAAGAGCTGTGTTGTTTTCAGAACTTATGGCAAGGTTCTACAATGATCTTGGATTAGATGTTGATTTTAACGGAATAAGACACGCAATTGCATTTCACGATTCTGGCAGACAAGGAAATGGTATTGATCTTTGGGAAAGTGATAGCGCAGATTTGTGTTATAGTTATTTGGGATCTAATGGATTAAATGAAGAATATTCATATCATGTTTCCAGATTTATTGAAAAACATGGTGATTGGAGTATAAATAAACAAATTGTACAAGATGCAGATGTTCTAGAAATTATGAGAGTTATTTGTGATCATGGTGGGAGAGATGGTTTTCTTCCTGATAGACTTAGATTTCTATCTTCAAAAGATGTTTATATACCAAAACATAAAGTTGAGCAATTTTCAAAATTTAGAAATGATTTAATAGAAGATGCTTGGAAATTTATAGAACATACAGAAAACAATAGGCATTTGTTCAGTACTAAAAATAATGATCATCTACAGTTAATGATTGAAATGCTTGATAAGAAAAAAAATGAATATTCAGTTCTTAAAAAATTAGTAGAATGAAAAAATTTAATTGTAAAGATTATTACATAATAAAAATTAGAGTTTATGCAAGTAAATATCTATTAGATAAATCAGATAAAAATAATCTGCCTTTACCTGAACAACACAGTGAAAGAGCAATGCAATACCATGTTTTCTTTTGGCAATTATTTGAAAAATTTATAGGTATTACACAACGTGACTGGAGATTAAAATATTTTGGAGACGGTTTGTCCTGTGCCTATGAAGAGTTAGAAGAAAGATTTGGTATATTACAATCAGATGCAGAAGGTGAAAGAATTTTTATTATACCAAAAGAACATGAAGAAATATTTGAATGGATAAAAGAAAATGTCAACCTACCATATAAGGTTATTAAAGTATTAAAACATATACCTTTAAGGTTTAGATTTTTTGATCATAAATTAGTAAAAGGTACATCTTTAAGAAAGATTTCAGAAGAATGGACAAAGGCAAATATAAAAAAAGAGGACTGAAAAGTCCTCTTTTTTTATTTTATTCTGAAAATTTAAATCCAGTTTTTTCTTTGAATAGTCTCTCACGAATTTTGTTTAGCCTTGAAATGAATTCTCTTTTTGTTAAAACAGTTTCACTTTCTTTTGATTTTCCAATTTCGTGTGTTAATACTGATTTTCCAGATGCAATTAATGCTTTTTGAAATCCTGTGTTCTCAGCCAAAGCATCGAAGGCTCTATCTAACAAAGATTGATATTCCTTTGATTCTCTTTCATATACAGCACCATTCCAATATAGCTTCTGATCTGTGTACCAGTTTTTCTTTTTACCTTTGAATTTTGCTGCTTTCCCCACGAGTTTACATATTTCTTTCTGCATATCAAAATTCTTATATTTAAACGACTGTAGGAGTCCTTCCATTGAAGAAACATCTACACCATCAAATATAAATGGATGTGGTGCGAAATTACTAAGAGCATTTGATGGGTACTCTTTCCCTGATCCTATATCCATAATTTATTTTTTTATTGTTAGTGCAAATATACAAAAAATTTAGCAAATAAAAAAATATTTTTAATAAGTATGCAAGTTATAATTTAACTATTGGTGGCGATACAATAATGGGATATCATCATACTGAAGAAACAAAATTGAAGATGTCTGCTGCATTAAAGGGTAAGAAAAAATCAATTGAACACACATTAAAAAATTCAGAGTCACATAAGGGTCAAAAAATGAGTGAAGAATCAAAAGAAAAAATGTCAAAAAGATTAAAGGGTGTACTAAAAGGACCATTAAGTGATGAAACTAAAGAAAAAATATCAAAAACATTAACAGGTACCAAGTTATCAAATGATAGAAAAGAAAAAATAAGAAAAGGTTGCACTGGTAGGATATTTTCAGTAGAGACAAGAGAAAAAATGTCTAAGGCATCAAAGGGTAAAAAGAAGTCAGTTGAACATATACAATCTGCAAGAAATGGAAGAGTTTATACTAAACTTAGTGAGGAACAAAAAAATAAAATCTCAAATTCTATGAAAAAATTTAGAGAACAAAAATTGCTCTCTAAATTTTAATTTCATTATGCAGTAACTTTTTTATTTGCCTTAGTTTTAACTTCATCCAATACTTTAGAAATCTTGATCAATAACTTTTCAGTATTTTCAATTGTGAATTTTCTTACGTTCACTTCTTTAACTGACTTACTGATACATTCTACTTCACCTTTGTATGTTACACTGAAGATAAAATAACGACTGTTCTGCATGATGCCATTTTCCCAAGTGCTTGATTTGTCAAGACTAAAAGTGAAAAAGATTGTTGCTTTACTTTCACCTCCTAATGTGGAAACCTTTGTAGATGAATAAGGAAACCTTTTCTGAAGTTCATTTTTGATTGAACCTTCTAACATTTTGATCTCTGAGTAGTTCATATTATTGTTTTTAAGTGTAGAACAAAGATACTGCTTTTATATGAGACCACCAAATTTATTATTTATTCTTCTGATTTTATTTGTTCATTTAGATGATCAACTAACTGCTGTAATCTTGGAGCATCTTCTGGCTTAAAAATAAATTCATCAAAAGCTCCATATCTACACTGATAGCCAAAAATATGTTTAATAGCATATTTAAGTCTACTCCAAAAATAATGTTTTTTAAGATGAACATGAGCATAACAAATAGGATACTTTTTATCGTAGATAAATTTGCCATTTGCATCCTTCATTTCATTACCATCAGCATCTAATTTTATATCTTCATCATATTCATGTGATAGAATAAGTTGATGTTCTGTGTTATGACAAGCACAGATTAAAAGTTCAATTGGTAATTTCTTTTCCATTTTTATTTATTTTTTTTAATTTCTTTTTTCTAATCTTTTTAATTGAATCTGGAAAATCAAGCATTTTAACTTCTTCGTAATAAGTTGCCCATTCCACTCTTGATTTTGCATATTCTTCATTAGTGGTTATACCAACCACGTCTCCTTCTTTTAATGCACCCCAACCACGGTTTTTAATTACAAAATATTTTTTCATAGTTCATTAGCCAATTCAGTACATATTTTACCTAACAGATTTTGACCCCAATCATCAATATTTTCAAGTGCTTCCCATTCTCCGTATCCAATTCCCCAAATTCTATCCTCTGGTGATGCTTCAACAATAATAGTGTCTTTACAACTAATTAGATATTCTTTCATATCAGGATTTTGCTTAAACTTTTCACGTAATCCATCCTTAACTATATCATAACAAAGATCATCCCAAGTTTTTTTGTTAAAATTCTTTACTAATTTTCCTAAAGCCTTTTGCCTTCTTGGATGTTCTTCATTCATAATCTTTTCTGCAGAGTCAAAATCGTGAAACACAATAGCCTTTTTGTACATGAAGTACTGTTCCCCAGAACTAAATGTAACACCATCCACTTTGAATATCGCTCTATGCCAGTTACTAAAAACTCCATTCCAAAAAAATGTATATTTCTTTTCCATATTTATTTTTATTCGTTTGCTTACAAGATTTATACAAATATATAATATTTGTTTATATTTAATGTTAATTTAATGTTAAATAATGTTAAAAGACACTAAAATAGCCTTTTTGATTTTATTATATTTATATATAATAGTATAAAAAATGTTGTATAAGTAAAATGAAGACGTATCAAATAAGATTATTTCCATCAAAAGAACAAATTCTTGAATTACAAGAATTATCTGATATTCGTAAAGATATATGGAATAAATTGCTTGATATACAACAAGATAAATATGAAACAGATAAAATAATTTTAGATAAATTCAAGTTAAATAATTTATTACCATTATTAAAAGAAGAATATCCAGATTGGAAGAAATTAAATTCAAAGGCAATTCAAACAATAGCAACAGAATTATATGGATCTTATAGGTCATTTTTTAATTTGATAAAAAAAGATAAAAATGCTAAACCACCAAGAAAAATAGAAAATAATTATTTTCATACTATTTCTTTTAATCAATCAGGATGGATGATAAAAAAAGGATTGTTCTTTCTAAATCAAATTCCATTTGAATATAAATCAAATTTAAATATTAAAGATTTAAAAATAAAAGAAATAAGAATTAAATTTATTAGACATAAATGGTTGTGTGATTTGGTGATTGACGATAAAATAGAATATTTTAATGATGTTAATGTTAAAACTAAAGTTCTTGCTATTGATTTGGGGTTAAGTAAATTAGGAACAGGAATAGATAATAAAGGTGGTATGATTGTATTAAAAAATAAATCTAAAAAAATTAATGATTATTATCAGAAACAAATAGCAAAAATACAAAACAAAAGGAGTAAAACAACAAAAGGATCAAATAGAAACTTATTATTGAAAAAAACATTAAATAAATGTTATCATAAAAAGAACGAACAAATAAAACAAACTCTTCATATTCAGAGTAAAAAGTTATCGAATATGAACTACAATACAATTGTAGTTGGTGATCTAACAGTTAAGAGGCTAATGTCAACAGAAGGAGTGAATGAGAATAAAAAAGGTATTAGAAAGTCATTTAGTCAATCTAATATCAATATGTTTCTACAATTCCTTACATATAAGTGTCAAGCAAAAAATACCAACTTGGTGAAAATTGATGAAAAATGGACAACACAAATTAACTGTCTAACTGGAAAACTATTTAAAGATAAAATAAGTCTTGGTAATAGGGAAGTTCAGTTATCAGACACCATAATTATAGACCGTGATTTAAATTCAGCCATAAATATATTGAATAGGTGGTTCGGAAATCACTTTGCTTCTATGAACGAGCCTTTAGATTTATCTAAAGTTCTTATAAAGTATAATCTTTGTAAGGAAACTACTTAGTAGTTCATTCTAATTCTTTCCATCTATCAGGATATAATTCTGTCAATTTATTTAACCACCATCCAGTTTTTATTTTTGCCTTTGGCATTCTTTGACCTTTCATTAAAGTTGATCGTTTACAAACTACACCTTCTTTAACAGTTGGATATAAACAACCAGGCTTAGTCCAATCATTATTCACAATAGAATTGATGAAATCCTTTGTTAGTTTGCCACTATATATGAGTTCTGGTACTTCAATATTACTGTAGCCATCAAAGAGTTTATAGAATATTTTTGGTTCAATGTAGCCTTTCTTTTTCAAGAACACATCTATTAGACATAATTTTAATTCTTCGCCAGGCACATGAAATCCACTAAAAGTGTTCTCACCGTACCACTCACAAAATACTGTAATTTCTTCAACGCCAGTAAATACTCCACCTTTTTTTGAATTGTTTATGATGATTTGTTTTAGAGTATCAGCCATATTTTGTTTGAAATACAAAACTGCTTTACCAAATTGCTCACTTGTTTCATCTACATTTTGATTTTTAGATCCAAACATAGTAAATTCTTTTTGTCTCGGTGAATATTTAGCACAAAAATTCTGACCATCAATTTTATTTGATGCCCAGATTTCTTCACCCAACAAAAGTTGGTCGTACTTAATATTCTCAAAACTATCGTAATGTTTCATTTTCGTTTTACGTGTTCTCTTGTGTTTAATAATGTTTTTATTGATTCAAGATAGTTTTCACTATCATGAAGATCAGTTTCAAATTCTAGTTTCAATTTTTCATTTTCTTCTTTTGTATTTAATTTACCATATAATTGATAAACAGGTGTGCCACAACACTCACAATATAATGAATTCTGATGCCTTCTAATTTTCCTTCTAACTATTTTATAGTAAGTAAGTAATCTTGGTGTAGGTAATGTACCTAAATGTTCTAAAGTTAAATATTTCATAATTTTAATATAAATCTTCACTAATTAATTCTAAATAATCTTGTTTCAATATTTCAGGACTGATTTGGTTATTTTTCTTGGCAATTATCCATGCTTCTCTCCTACTAACAAATCTATTATATGAAGTTAGAAATCCTTGTTCTTCATCAACATACTTAATACCCAATTTTATTAGTACATCATAACAATCCACATGCCTAAAACCAGGAATTATAACTCCATTGAAATTAACTGCAGCACATAATATTTTTTCTTTCATTATACTTTTTATAAATTTACTGATTCAAAAAATCTGGTTCTTCTAAAACCAAATGTTGTTTTTTAGGAACCAATTTCATAACTTCTTCAACTTCTTCTTTATCACCTGGACAAGAACAAACAAAGCAATTGTACAATTGCATTTCAAGTTGTTTCAATTTTTCAAAATCACCATCAACTAGGTTAAATAAAAATTGAGTCTGGTTTTTACTTCTGTTTACTTTTGCTGAGAACATATCTAATGTCTCTTTGTCTAATTGATATTTCAGTTCCATAAAATAGTTTTTATTTAATGGTACAAAAGTACAAAAAAAACTTCATATAAACAAGGAATGATGTAAAAAAATAAAAATGTCATCTTTTTAACAAAAATAACTGGACAAATATGTATATTAATTAGTTATATATAAACAAAATATAAAGTATCACCTATGATACTTTTACTATCTAGGTGAAATATTTTTATATAATTACTTAAAAAAAGTATCACTTATGATATTTTTTATTATCTTTGTGAAAATTAAATTCTAAATTACAATGCTAGATGTTTTAATATTAATAATACTATTTTTTATATCATTTATATGTTCTATATTTATGATTTTTTACCTTTTACTTGGGTTCAATTTCTTTAAAAATATTTTAAAAAAATTAGGCACAAATAAAAAACAAATATTTTTAAAAAATAAATTATTATATACTTACATAGACTCAACACAATCAATTAAAGACATATTTACAGAATATGATATCAAATTATTTGAAATGAAAAAAATTCAAAATATCAGAAAACAAAAACTAGAAAAATTAAGATTATTAAAATGAAAACATTAAAATATCCGTTATTTATATTGTTACTTAGTGTATGGTTAGTTATTTACCATATACACCAATTTTATTTGTGGTTTGGCGCTATTTGTAGTATATTAGCAATTTTGTGGATTGCAATTGACTTATTATTAAAATATAAGAAAATTAAAGTTGAAAATTTGTTTCTTGGACTTAAAGAACAATTACCATTAAAGAGAGCCTTTAAGAACTTTTTTATTACAGGCAACGCAATGGGTCTATTTAGTATTAGAAGTCACCAGAGAGAGGATGGTAAACTAAAGGTGATGTATAATACTAAGGAAACAGCAAAGAAAGCTGCAGATAGTATGGCGAAAAAAATGGATAAACATTTTTCAGTGTATAAATGTATTTACTGTGATGGATATCATCTAGGTAAAAATAGAGATAACAAATAAAAAAAGCCTCAAAATTTGAGGCTTTTTTTATTCTTCAACTTCCCATCCATCTTTGAGGCTTTTTTTATTCTTCAACTTACCATCCATATTCATCATACCAATATTCACAACAAGGATATTCTCTACCTTGTTCATCAACACTACACCAAACTTTATCTTCTTCTATCCATTTTATAGGTTGATCTTCTTCAGAATGTACATTTTCATCTACATGATAATGATTACAAGAGCAACCTCTTGGCACACAACCATCACAATAGTAAGGATTTCTCTTAATATCAGTTACTGGCGCATAAAACCAAATTGCAATTTTACCACAATCACATAATTCTTTCATACAAGTGATATAATTTATCTTTATTAATCATTTCATTTTTATCTGTTATGCTAGATGCAACCATCAAATAATCAACATATTCTGAATACAAATGAACATTATCAACTGAAACACCTGAAGCAATAGCTAATGGGTGATCACCAAGATAATGTCTTAATGTTTTTATTTTTTCAATAGCTGGTGCTTTTCCAGTGCCAGGCCCACTTGTACAAGCCACATTAGTAAATTTAATTGCATCTTTACAAGCTAATTCTATATCACTTGGTTGTTTTTGATATTTGAATGCAAGCCCACCAAAAACAAGTCCTTTGAAATTTCTTTCTTCCGTAGTTATTGTTTCATCAATCCAAAGCGCATTAATATCTAAATCAAAATTAAGTGCTTGCCAAGGATAATAACCAAGCGCATTCATTCCTATCCAAAGATCAGGAAATTCTTCCCTCATTTTTAATGTACAAGTAATCAATTCTGGGACTCCTGTAACATGATTAATAATAAAAACATGATCAATACCAACACTTAAACAAGTATTAATATTATCTCTGACTTGATTCATATTTAACATATGAATTACTGGTGAAATTATTGGTTTCATAATAATTTAAGAGTTTTCATTATTCCTGCTATTATCACCATACAAATTGTCATTAGTCCACTTAGTATTACATTTTCAAAAAAATTGTGTGGTGATTTACTTGCTAATCCCAAAAATAAAAAGAATATCCAAGTGTACACTAATTCTTTTTTAGCATACTTAAATATATTTTTAATATTAATAAATAGTGTTATCATTTCTTAATTTCCTCACTTAAATTTATAAACATATCATAATAATCATATGGATTAAAATAATTAAAGTTGTTCATTATTTCAGCCTGTATTTTATTCATACTTGAATAATCGACAATTGTTTTGTTTCTTTTAACTTGAATACCAAAATCTAAAATTCTCAAAGCATGAAAAACATTCTTAGCACAAGATTCCATATTATCATCTTTGTGTGCTAAAGTTGCAAAGTGCCAACTTGCAGATGCCTTTTGAATAATTTTTTTTGATAATTCTTTGTCGTTGTATTTTGTAATACCAAAGTTCATTTTCTTCTGAACTATCTTATCTTCTGGTAAGAAAATACATTCTAAAGCACCAATTTCGTAGTTGTTTATTGCATCAATGAAGCCTGATCTTGAATAACAAACGGCTTGCGTGCTATAATCCACAGATGAAATAGCATTATCTCTAAATGCGCCGCTTGGAAGCAACGACGATTTAAAAACAATGATATAATCACTATCAGAAAACTCATCATTAGTACCGTAAATTTTCGAACCATACATGTAGATGTTCAAAACTTTAGAGTAATCTATATTTAATTCATCACATATTTTCTCTGCTTCAGTCATTATTTCTTTTATTAATATATTCTTGTAATAATTCTTCAATTTTAGTTGATCTTTTTTTATCATCTAATTTTAATAGGCTATCAAATTTATGAAGTAGATTATCATTTATTTTTAATGTTAATCTTGTTTTTTTTTCTTCGTCTGGCATTTTTTTTCTAGGCATATTCTTATTGTTAATTTATGTTAATTTATGTTAATTTTATAAAATGTGTATAGAAATCACACTTTTTCATTTTTAAATATTTATATATAAATAAAAACATTTTAATTATGGACAATATTACAAATAAAAAACTGAAAAGAAAAATAAATATCACTATAAATCGTGAAATTTTAAAAAGAATTGATGAATTATCTACAAATAAAAGCCGATTGATAGAATATATAATATTAGAATATCTTCATAACAATAATATAAATACAGATAATGTTATTTTATAAAAATGAAATATAAAATGAAATATACGATAAATGATAAAAAAATATTCCCTAAAAGTATTGGTGTATATAAGATAAGTTTTATTAACAATAATGGTAAAGTTTATATTGGTAGTACTTCTAATAAAAATGGGTTTCATAAAAGATGGCTCAGTCATATTTTAAAACTATCAAAAAATATATCTAACTCACCTTCTTTACAAAATGCGGTCAATAAGTATGGAATTGATAATATAATATTTGAAATAATTGAAGAGTGTGATCGTGATAGTTGCATAAAAAGAGAACAGTATTATATTGATGAATATAACTCTTATAAAAATGGATATAATTCTAGAGCATTTGCGGCAACAAATTTAGAATTGAAATGGACAAACGAACATAGAAATAATGTATCAAAAGCATACAAATTAAAAAGGAGCAAATATCTTGATGTAGTTAAAGAATTATATTTTAATAAATTATCAATTAAAAAAATATCAATAGAATTAAAAATTGATAGAGAAACTATTACTAAAATATTAAAAGAAAATAATATACCAATAAGAGATAATAAAAATAAATGTACAAACATAGAGATATATCAATATGATATGTTTGGAAATTATATAAAAAAATTTAACAGTATAAAAGAATGCTCAAGAGAAATGAATGTTAATCCACGTTCTATAAGTTTCGTTTTACAAGATAGATGTAGGCATGCTAAAAATTATTATTATTCATTAAACTTTTTAGAAAAAGCCGAAATTGAGAATAATATTAAAAAATTAAATTTAAATACGAGAGAATATACTAACATTAAACAAATAGACGAAAAAGGAAGTATAGTTAGGATTTGGAATAATATTAAGGAAATAAAAAATTATAATGAAATATGTATTCAAAACTTAAGAAAGGCGATAGCAAAAAATACTAAATATAAAGGGTTTTATTGGAGAATTTGATTTAATTTTTCTAATTTAAGTCTTCTTTCTTTTTTAATATCAATATATTCATCATAAAATTCGTCCTCACCAATATACTTACCCAGAACAAACTTACCTTTTGAAATTAATTCAAAATATATTGTGCCGTTATTTCGAGTTCTATCAAATACAGGATAAGAAACACATTGTTCATATTCAAATATCTCTCCAGTTGAAATCTTTTTACAAGTTTTCACTATTTTTTTGTATTTTAATTAATTTAAGTTTTCTTAATTGTTTTTGAGTGATAAAAAATGTATCAAAGTATTTTTTTGAAACAAAAAATCTTATCATATTAATGATATTCATATCAATAAATACTATTATAATTAAAATTACTAATATCATATCAATAATCTTTTCTATATTCATTAAAAAATTCGTCAACACTCATATTTTTTCCTTTTGTGTATGCATCTTTTTCAGACTCCATAAATTTTTGTAACTCTCTTTTTATTTCTCCTTCTGTTTCTACTACAATTCCGTTTGATGCTAAATATTCTTTAAACTCACTCTGACATTCGTAACAAACATAACCAATACCATTAACATATATATCACACATTATATTTTCACAATTATTTCTATAGCAACTCATTACTCCCATAATTTTCTATTTTTTTTAATTTTTCTTTTCGTAATAATTGATTTCTCAAATCATTATATGCTTTTTCTAATTCTTTAAATACTGGATATGTAACATAGTATGCTGGTTTATGACTTTCAATACATTCTCCAATTTTTCCAAGATGAATAGTTTTAATTTTATCTTTAACAGAATAAAATGGTTCTTCTAATCTATAATGTCTTTCACCAGTTTCAAAATTTCCACTATCAAAGCCTATTATTTTTAAGAATAGTAGAATATTAGCATAAGAAATATCAATTTTTTGAGAAGCATTTCTATATTTATTCAAATATGCATCAGTGTCATTTACAATTGTTATTTCTGCACCATATATTATTTTTCTCAGAATATCTTTCATACAAATTTCCTAAAAATTTCAAATAATTCATTTATTTCATTAGATGTGATTTCCTCATTATAAATAAAGTTATACCATTCTTCACTGTATATTTCAATATTAGTCTTTTGTTCACGTAAATATTGAATATGCCAATTTATTTTTTCTACACTATCTAATTTAGAAATTAGAAATTCTTTTTTTCTTTCTGTTCTTGGTATCTTAAAATAGGAAACAGTTGTGCCAACTGTGAATTGACAAATTTCATCGTCATAGTAATCTTTACTAACTGATTTAGAATTTTCTAATTGTTTTCTTATAATTTCTAATTGTGCTGTAAAGTCTTTCTTTTTTTGTTGTTCTTTTAAAATAATATCTTTTGGTGCTTTATCAACAAAAGAACTATTTGATAATTTAACATCACATTTAGCAATCTGTTCCTCAAGCCTTTTAATTTCCTTTTCCATTATTTAACAAGTTTTAACCAGGCTTTAGCTCTTACTACAACGTTTTTTTTGTCATTAAAACAAGCCTTTTCACCATCCCATACACCTTGTACTTTAACAGTTACTCTTTTACTTTTTGGTCTACCACTTTCATCAGACATATGGTTATCTGCATAAGCATATTCAACTGTGTCCCCTATTTGAATATCATCTTGAATATATCCTAGTGGATTACCGTAACAATCATAATTTGAATTATACCATTTAGTTGTATTGTCCATTGCCTTTTTATTTAATAAGGAACAAAGATATGAAAAATACTTCAATTAAAAAAATAATATATAATATATGGAAAAAATTCATGAAGACTATTTTAACCCCAGCCTTTTATATGTTGTAAATGATTATGTTTTAATTTATTATCCACAAGATTATACAACAATTGAGTCGTATTATTGTAAAATAGTAGATATAGATGTAACAAATCAATATTTGTGTTCAACAATTGGTCTTAGATCCTTGTGGATAAGTGAAAATGAAATAATTAGATTATTGACAATAGAAGAGATTCAAACATATAATTCACTAAAAATTTAATGAAACATAAATTTGAACAAACAGTTATCAATGAAGTTGATGATTATATTATTGTTAAAAATATAGTTAGAAATTGTAATAATTTTAAGTATATCGAATTACACAAAGTCATTAATACTGAAGTTGATTATATAAACACTATCGTAATTAGATATTACTTTAACAATACCCTTATAATTGGTGACGATGATATGACTGATAGTTTATATAAACCAAATATTCTGTATCAATCTGATAATATTGAAGACGCTATTGAAATGTTAAATACAATTCATAATAGTTTATAACAAGAAAAGACCCTTTCACTCTGCAAATTGTGAAAGGGTCTGGAGGTGTTGATTTCGTAAGTCAACGGAAAATCTTAGATAGAATACTCTACGTATTCTTGTCCATTAGAGTCCTTTTTGAAAGTACCAATTACTGTGTATTCTCCTGCGTCAAAAACTACTAATTTATTACCAATGCGTTTCATAATTGTTTGTTTTAAGTTTACTGTACAAAAGTAAAACTAAATTTTTGAATAAACAAATTAATTTTAAAGTTTTTTCATATAAAGTTGTTGTATGGCAAAATGTGTAAAATTATACACAGCAGGATCAAATGGAACATCAGGTCTAATAATATATGTTGCACCAACAAATATAACTGGATTAGATGATTGCCCACATACAGTGCCAAATCCACTAATTGAGCCATTATCATAATAAACTTTTTCACCTTGTTGATAAGTTTCATTAAGAGCATAAATGATTCTTTGAGAAAGGTTAATCTCAGGATAAACGTCTTGTTTCATAATTAAAAATTATTTTTACTTCCAAATATTGTGCCTAATACTACTATTATAGTAGTAAATAGTAACATTAAAAATGCACCTACAAAAAATAGTGCAACGCCTAACCATAATGGACTAGTCACCCACAACCATGACCAAGTTATTGTACCAGTAAGTTTTAAGATTAAAAATATAAGAAATATAGTTACTGATAAACTACTTCCATTTTTTGTTGTTTTGCTCATTTATTGATTTATTTTTTCTAATTTTTCTAATTTCTTTTTTCTCAAATACTTTTCAATGTACTTAATATCAATATTATCCAATTTTTCTTTCCATTCAACTTCCATTCTACGATACTCCCTTTGATATTCATATTCATGGTCATTAAAGTCACATTCAAATTGATTTCTATATTTTATAATTGAGATATCTTTCATAATATCTTCTAATGAATAATTCATTCTTCTTTATTTTTTAAATTTTCTAATTTCTTTTTACGTAAGAATTTTTCAATTTCAGCAATAGGTATTTTTTCTAAAATTTTTTCATTTGCTACTTTAGGATCTTCTTTTTTCTCTTTCAACATTTGAGTGTAATCCACAATCTTTAATTTGTAATCATCATTATAACCATTATAATGACTATAAATACTTTTATTATCTTTTACTGTGTAGTCTTTTAAATATTCAGTCAAATATTCTTTCCAAACTTTTTTATATTCTTCATTCATTTTAAAAATGTTATTTCATTTGTTTCTTTATTCCAATCAATTGTCAATGGCTTATTAGTATATTCATATTTTTCATTTAATACAGAAGCATTAAAATAATGTGTATTACCATCGAACTTATAACCATATCCAGAATGTATATGTCCATAAACATGAATTTTAGGTTTAACTATTTTAAGACGTTCAGTTAATAACTCACATCCTATATTTTCTTTTCTACCATTTACAATATCTAAACATCCAAATGGTGGACCGTGAGTAATTAAAATGTCAGTATCTTCTGGTATATAGTTCCATTTTTCTGCAAGTTGCCAACCGTTTCTTGGTAAATTGAATGCCCAATTACAAAATTCTGGTTGCCAAGGTGACCCCCATATATTAATTCCATCAATTTCAATCATACTATCTTGAAGATAGTTTATTTTATATTTTTTAACAATTTCATATGCACTATTATGATCTCTTTCAAATCCGTGATCATGATTACCAGCAATAAATACTTTATTGGAATATTTTAATTTTTCAAACCATTTACAAAAATCTTCAATTTCATGTTTGAAACCAACTGAGGTTAAGTCTCCCGCGTGGACAATTAAATCACCTCCAGGAAGATGATTGAGCAATTGTTTATGTTTGCTGTGTGTATCCGACAAAAATGTGATATTCATATTATTTTTTATCTTTACAATTTTCAAAATGCCATTGCCTCATTTGTGATATACCACCAATTTTATTACAATATGGACAATTTATTTTTCTCATAGATATTCCTTTTTTCGCTTTTCTTAATTTATTTCTAGTTTCTTCTGATACGTTCTGTTTCGTATCACTCATTTTCTTTTTAGTTTCTTCTGATACTTTGCGACCAATTTTACTTTCACTTATCTTATGTTTGGTTTCTTCACTATGTTTTTTATTTTTCATAGGAAATCCATTTTCTAAAAATGTCGATTTTCTTTTTTCTTTTGTTTCTTTTGTTTCTTTTGTATTATATCTAGGATATCATTTGACTGATAATAGTGCATTTTTTTTGATAATAAAAAATATTTATTTTATAAATTTAACACCTATCCAATGTAGAATTGAAATAAGAAATCCAAATCCACCACTACATGCTACAATAGCATTCCAAATATATTTTAGAAATGTGTTCTCATATTTCATAAACGAATTATAAATTAATGCGCCTAATATACCCAAAATATACCAAATTATCCAAAATAATGTTACCATTTCTTTAATTTTTAATTTTAGCACCCTCTTCTAACCTGATTGGAAATTACCCTGACGGAAAACTCCCACATAGTAAGTAGGGTTTGGCTGAGCACTCATTCGTATCGTCTGGACGGTTTTCCTAGATTTGATAAATCAAATCACTGTACTTTTATTGTACTTGTTTCAGACATAGCATCTGTTCCGTTTTACCTTGCTCAATGGTAACGATACGTATAGGATTTCTCCGTTGGTGACCTAAGAATTTTGTCCTCGGTTCATTTCTGAATCGTTAGGTGCGTTTACTTTTCAAATCAAGACGTCTTGATATCCAACATCCATTTACTGGATTATCATCTTTATGTGAAATTTTTGCGTGATAGGCACGGCGCATGGTTCTCGGTTTTCTGCCGATTCTACTCAAAGAATTGTCTTGCGGACCTGAGCAGGGACAAATTTATACTCCTATCTTGTGGGATTGCCATCCCCTCCGTTTTCACTACACAATTTTTTCACAAAGGCTCAATGTTTAGCCCATTTACTGTGAATTACTCCAGCCTCATTGGGAGAGACGCATTCCCACGATGTTTAAAGAGTCCGATTGCGCCCTTATCTACTGGTTATAATTCACAACATTTTAATATTTTCAAAGAACTTAAAATTGCTCCAATGACAGGACTCGAACCTGTGACCCTTCAGTATTAACCTATATGTTTGCTTATATGCATCTTACACAAACTTTCGATCTCAACCTCTACATATTCATAAATTTTATATCATTTGCAACTGATATTCATCTACTTCAATGTTCCACCTTCGAAGGTGGCGCTCTTATTCCAACTGAGCTACATCGGCACAACAAATATAAGAACAATATCTGAAATAAAAAAATATGCACTCTATTTTTTATATATATTAAAACTAAAATTTTTATAAATGTCAATTCAACCTTCTTTCTGGCGTTCTATTGGTAAATCTGATGCTGCTTTTTTAACTGTTGTTAATAGAGCATTTCATACCAATTTACCTAATGCTTTATCTGCTCAAACTTGGCTCACAAGTATGGGATATTATAGTAATTGGGTCTATACAGCACCAGCACCTTGGGGGGTCGCTATGATGATTAGTTCTGGATTTGGCAATATATTATTGAAGAGTGGACAAACTTGGGCTTGGGGGTATAATACAAAAGGTCAATTAGGTAATAATTCTACTGTATCAACTTGTATACCAGTATCAATACAGGGTGCTAAAAAAACTTTTTGTAAGGTATACACAAGTTCTTCGGAACAATATTCTTTTGGAATAGATAAAAATGGGCAAATATGGGGTTGGGGGTATAATTATTATGGAATGTTAGGTAATAATTCCACAACATCAAAATGTACACCTGTATCAATACAAGGTAACAAAAAAACATTTTGCCAAATATCAGCAGGTAGTTATTTGGGATTTGGAATAGATAAAAATGGAATATTATGGGGTTGGGGGTATAATAATTTTGGTTGTTTAGGTGATAATTCCACAACATCAAAACGCACGCCAATATCAATACAAGGTAACAAAAAAACATTTTGCCAAATTTCAATTGGTACTCATTATCATTCAAGTGGTATAGATTATAAAGGACAAGCTTGGGGTTGGGGATATAACAAATATGGTCAATTAGGTAATAATTCAATAATATGTACATGTACGCCAGTATCAATTCAAGGTGCTAAAAAGACATTTTGTCAAATATCAGTGGGTAATGATAATGTATCGGCAATAGATAAAAATGGACAAATATGGTGTTGGGGTCTTAATGGATATGGTGAATTGGGAGACAACTCAACGGTATCAAGATATACACCAGTATCAATAAAAGGTGCAAAAAAAACATTTTGTCAAATTTCAACAGGAAAATTTCATTATACTCTTGGTTTAGATAATAATGGACAAATATGGGGCTGGGGTTCTAATGTTAATGGATATTTGGGTAATAATTCTACATCATCAATTTGTACACCAGTGTCAATACAAGGTGCAAAAAAGACATTTTGTTATTTGTCAGCAGGTGTTTATAATGCATCTGCAATAGATTATAATGGACATGTTTGGACTTGGGGAGTTAATAATTATGGACAATTGGGTGATAATACTACATTACAAAGATTAACTCCTGTTAGAGTTTGTAATTTTTAATAAACAAACATCTTTCATTTTTATATATTAAGAATGAAACCAATATTAGTAATCACTCACGAACGCTCAGGTACACATCTACTAATCAACATTATAAACCAATACAATTTTGGTCAATTTCGTACCATTGGATTTATTCCAATAAATACTATACCTTATACTTTATCTAATTATGAACATCAAGTTTATAAAGATATTGTAGTTAATTCTTATATAGAAGATATTGTATGTAAATCACATCATCAAGTAGAATTTATGGAACCATATTTAGATATTGTTTTTGATAAATATAAAGTTATTTATCTTAAAAGAAATCTAAAAGATGTTCTTGTTAGTTATTATAAATTTATACCATTTCCAGAAGATTTAGGTAAATTTCCAAAATTTGAAGATTGGATATTTATGAAGCCAGATGATGTTGGACGACAATTTTTGCCACCATATTCACCAGACCCTCACATTATAATAGAACCAGACAATTATATACATAGATGGAAAATGCATATTGATGGTTGGTTAAAATATCAAGATAATTTACTTGTATTAAACTATGAAGATATTTTACTAGATTTTAATAATCAAAAAGCAATAATTGAAAATTATATTGGTCGTAAGATTGGAGACGAATTACCAAAAGTAAATGACACAAGATTTCCAAATTTTAATCCTGGAAAAGGTATTATAAACGGTTATATTGAATGGATTAATAAAGATTTAGAAGATAAAATAAACAATTACATCACAGTAAACTATAAAAAATAAAAATGCATTTATATGAATAAAGAAAATTTAGTTTTAACTATCTCAATAGGGGATTTTCATGAAAATCTAAGCCTGTACACATTACCTTCAATTAAAAAATATGCAAAAAGAATAGGCGCAGATTTTATTAATATTACAGAAACAGATCCTAATTACATCACTCAAAAATGGAACAAATTTCATATACACGAACTCTTAAACAAGTATAAAAGAATAATTTATTTAGATATTGATCTTATTGTTAGAGAAGATACACCAAATCTTTTTGAAGTTGTACCAGAAAACAAATTAGGTATGTTTAATGAAGGTGCTTATGCTCCACGTTTTGAATATCTTGAACAGGCTTCGTCTTATTATGGTGAACCATTGAAAAAATGGAAAGGCAAATTCTACAATTCAGGAGTAATGGTTATTTCAAGAATGCATAAACAAATATTCAAAATGCCAAAAGGTATTAATTTTGTTGAAACAGATCAACCATATATTAATTTAAGAATTCTTAATGATGATGTATCAATGTTTGATCTTGATTATAGATACAATAGAATGGACTTACTTGATAAATTTATTGGTATATCCAGACTTGATTCATATATAGTACATTATGCTGGTGCACCAAAAGAAATTTTATTGGGTGTACTACAAAAAGATATTGAACAATGGAAAAATGATGGTCCAGAATATAAATACACTAGAAACATTCTTATTTCAGTGACTGCTGGTATGGGTGATCAATTATGTGCTGAGCCAGCAATTAGGTATACAGAAAAAGTATATCCAGATGCAAATATATTTGTTGTATCTCACTTCACTAGATTATTTGAGCATTTAGATATGCCAGTTTTTGATTATGACCAATGGAAAGGTATGCAAGATGCAGTTCTTACTTTATATACTTGCCCTGATGATGAACAAGCTGAGCACAAATTATCTCACGTACTTTTTCATCCAACAGATTTTGCAACAATGAGTATGATTAAAAGAACTATTCCAAATAAAGACAAAACTATTAAATTAAAACTTGATGTTGACGATGTTGCTACAGTTATTGATATGTTGAAAGATAAACCACACGATAAGAAATTGGTTTTAATTCATCCTGGAAAATGGTGGCCAAGTAAAACATTCCCAGTTGATTGGTGGCAAAAAGTTATTGATGGACTATCTGAAAAATTATGTGTTGGAATTGTTGGAAAAACAATTGATGACAAACAAGGATATTTACCAGTAAAATGTCCAGCAAATGGATATGATTTTAGAGATATTACATCATTAGGTGAACTAATGGCATTAATTTCATTATCTAAAGTATTGGTAACAAATGATTCATCACCATTGCACATTGCAGGCGCATTTGATAATTGGATTGTTGTTATGCCAACATGTAAACATGAAGATCACATTTTACCTTTTAGAAATGGTACACAATCATATAAAACAAAAGCATTATATAAAAAATTACTTCTTGATGATCTTGAAATAAGACACACAGAATTTAAAACAGATACAATTGATATGATTCCACAAGGAAAAACACTTTATGATTACCTACCTGATCCAGAAGAGGTTATAAAAGAAGTTTTCCGAATTTATGAAGAAGAAAAATAAAATAACAGTATTACTTGCAACTTGTAATAGATACGACACTACTTTGCCACTTTGCCTAATGTCTATTTTCAACCAAAGCTACCCGCCAGATCGGGTAGTTTTAGTTGATGATAGTAAGGAAAAACACTTTTACGATTATCCAACACTAAAAAACATATTAGTTCTTTTCAAAGAAAAAGGAATACAATTTGATTATTTTTATGGTCAGAGCAAAGGCGCTGTACCAGCACTTCAGATGGGATTAGATGAAATAGAAGATGGCTGGGTTTTTAAGACTGATGATGATAATATACTATCCTGTAATGTTTTAGAATTATTTGTTAATAATATTAAACCTACAGTTGGCGCAATGAGTGGTGTTATTATAGATAAATATCTAGCAGAATTTTATAAGAAAGATTCAAGTAAGATTCCAGTTGAAGAAGATGGCTATTATAATAAAATAGAGAATGTTTATTCAGAATTTAATATACAGATGGTTCATGAACAATCTGATGATATTAAAAAAGTTCAACATATTTATTCTAACTATTTCTTTAATAGAGAGTTAGCAAATGATTATCCATTAGAATTGCAACCATCATCAATTAGAGAAGAAACTATTTTTACGTATGAAATATTTAGGAAAGGATATGATTTGCTGATTATTCCACAAGCAAAAATATATCATTTATATTATGATCATAAGTCTGGAAATAGGCAATGGTCACAGGATCATGTTAGAAAGAATGAATTATTTTTTGTTAAGAAATTGAAAGATTGGAATATTGTGCCAGATATTTTAGAAATTATAGATGATGGTGAAAAAATGTATGTCACAAAAAAAGGAACAGACTACTTGGTAGTATTGAATAGATAATGCAGCTAATAAATGGGAGAAAAGTAGAAGCATTTTCTTGTTATATGAAGAATATACCAGATAAAGTACCACAGTATCAGAAAGCAGTTTTTGATACTTTTGGTATGGAGTTAACTCAAGAACTAACTAATTTACCATTTCATGACTATTGGTTAGATTCTAAAATAAACTCATTAGACTTTGATATATTAATCTTTTTTGACATTGACTGTATACCATTAAAACCAGGTTTATATGAGCATATAGTATCCAAAATAGAAGACAACAACTCTATAATAGGTGTTGAACAAGTAAATCAAACGAGAAGTCCAAATTTTGTTTATGCAGCACCAGCCTGTTTTGGTATAACAAGAGAAGTGTTTGAAAAAATGAATAAACCATCTTTTAGATTGAAAGATGAATATGATTGTGGTGGTGAATTTAGTTGGGTTGCACCACAATATGACGTCAATGTTAAATTGTTTTACATAATGTCATCATTAAATAAAAAATGGAAATGTTTAGATAAGAGGTATGGTAATGGAACTATATATGATGATTGGCTGTATCATCAATTTGAAATAAGATTTTATGATCTTAAAAGTCAGGAACAGATATATGCTTATCAATTTATAAAAAAATGTAAAGAAATAATTAAGAAATATGAATAATTACTAAAAAATATACTTTTTTGACTTTATTTTATTTATATATAAGATATAAAAAATTATATTTATTATTAGAACACTAAAACAACATATCAGACTTAATAAAACTCAATATAAAATTTTGAAGGATTATTCTCACTATTCAAATAATCTTTATAATTATTCATTATATATTGCTAATAATTATTTTAAACAAACTGGAAAATATATTGGTTATGGCGTTTTAGAAAA
>Ga0114951_10000281_pt1 | contig 73979 bp, 72 predicted proteins | sample AM7aDNAmetaG_FD_88677 | JGI IMG/M metagenome (GOLD analysis project Ga0114951, IMG submission 88677) | Freshwater microbial communities from Finland to study Microbial Dark Matter (Phase II) - AM7a DNA metaG | ecosystem: Environmental > Aquatic > Freshwater > Lake | place: Finland: Lake Alinen...
GGGGTGCCGCGCGAACTATTTTTCAGGGGCGCGCGAAAAGATGCGCGAAGGACCAGTCTTCCGGCACGACTTTTGTGCCGGAACGCCGTTCGTCGGAGCGCCAGCGCTTGCCGTGCCGCAGGGCGCGGCACTCGCATCCGTGCCACCATGTGCCGAGGTCGGCGACGGGTTTGCGCGACATCGCTTCGCGCACGAGTTCGCGCGTGAGAGGAACTCGCACGTCGCCGATCCGCGACATGTCCAGAGCGCGGTATGCCCGAGCTTGCGCTTCGGAGAGCGAAGCCGGTTCCCACGCTTCGCCCCAGGCTATCCTGTTCCTCGTGATGACGCGCGCGGCGAGGTCCAAAGGGAGCTTCGCCTGCAGCAGGAACCTTGAACGTGGTGGCAGGGCCGTAATGTGCGAGGCGGCGGGCCGCGCGAAGTCGCCGTGCGGCCAGAGCACGCCCACAAGGGGAAGCGGCAGGGCAGGAGGCGCGTCGATTGGCGCGAGGACGCCTGCCGCGGCGAGGAGTTGCGCCGTGACGAACCCGGACGGCGTCGGCCAGCCCCCTGCCAGTTCGGCGGCCTCACGGGGGTTCAGCGACAGGTATGCGTACGGCGTGCCCGTGCCGTCGAGGCTGAAAGTCGGCTCCTGTAGTTCGGCCACGCGCGTGACGATGGGGCTGTCGTGCCAAAGCCTCTGCGCATGGGCGATGAGGCCAGCGTGCATGGACATGACGTCGCGCACGGCGGTGCGATGGATGTTCCCGCGCCGGTCAATGCAGGCGACGAGCGTGATGCCCGGGGCGGACTCGTCGAGGATGAGTTGCCGCGTCGAGACGGTCCGGCAGAGGCGGCCGGACTTACGCGATACGCACGGGAAGACGAGGGCTTGTGAGACTGTGGCGAGGACAAGGTTTGGCATGGGCGGCTCCTTTTCGTTCTCGGGTATGGAACGGATGGAGCCGGGCTATCATGAAAATCCGGCCATGTGAGCCCGGGGCGGAAATGGCTTTCCGCCCCGGGTTCCCGCGTGTGTCGCGCCTATCAAGCCGCTTTGGACACAGCCAGCAACAGGACATTGTCCTGCTGGATGCCTTGCTGGCTCGGCGTAATCTGCGCGGCCGGCATGGAGGTTTGCGCAAGCACCTGGGTCAAGAGATTCGCCGCGGACTGGATGCCGGGGTCAAGGTTGGCAGAGGCACCCGATGATGGCGTGATGATAGCGCCCGAGACGCCAAGGGCGTCATCCTGCGCGGCCAGTTGTGCGGCGAGAACGGACGGGACGCCAATTTCGCCGCCAAGCAACTCCGTGAGAGCCGCGGCGTCAGCGCGCGGGTCGGCCGCGGCTTGCGCCGGAGTTCCGTAGAGCGCCTGCGCGCCAGCCACGTCCGTGGCGTCCAAGGTGCGGTTCTGGCCAGTCAACTTCCAGCACATGACCGAGGACGGGTCGGCGTCGGAGGCCAGCCCGAGGGCGTGGCCGATTTCGTGCTCCAGCACCTGCTCTACGGAAGCGTCCACGGCGCTGTAGACCAGTTCGCCGGAGGCATCCCTAGCCACGGCCGTCTCGGACGTGTCCTCGATGCGGACAATCGCGCCCTTGGCGAAAGAGCCATCATCGGTTGTCGTGGCTGTCGTATAGCCGATGACGCCGGTCACAGCCGAATCGAACGCACCGAAGCCGATACGCAGGCTTGCTGTTCCGTCATCGGCCACTTCCGTGAAATGCAGACCGGACACACGCTCCCAAGCTGCACAGGCGCCCTTGATCAAGGCCTCGACATCCGCCCCGGCTTGGGTGGAAAAGAGGCCAGAGGCGTCATGGGCCACGTCGGCCAGGCACCACGTCACGTCGGCGCCTGCCTGATGGCCGCCGTTCAGGAGCACGGCGCCAGCACCAGCTTGCGCCTGTTCTCCGGTAGCGAGAGAGGAGACGGCGCTGATTGCGGACGGCAGGGCTGATTCGGACTCACCGGCGGAGCTTGCGAGAACGCCATTGTTTTCGCCCCGGAGCGTTGACGTGATTGCCGCCTCGTCACCAGCAAAGCCAAAGCCGACATATCTCGTGATGTACGACGCAAGGGCCGATGGAGTCCACGTCCCCAATAGTGCCCCCGTCTCGTCATCATAGAACGTGACCTTCACCTGTTTTGCGGCCGCGACGGAGAAGTAGCCTTTCAGCGTCACCGAACCGCCACCGGGTATGTTGATCCGCAAATCGGGGGCACCATTCGGTCTAGACACAAACGAAAAAGTTGACGGTATCGGGTCGTACCCGACAAGCCGGAGTTCCGGATTCGGCGTGTTCGCGTCAAACGTCACCGTATCCTTGCCATCGCCGTAATTGTAGATGACGACTTCGGCACAGCTTATCGCGTCATCGCCAACGCCACCGCTCACGACATCGAATCCGCCGCCAGCATAAATGGTGTCGTTACCCGCGCCACCAAAAATCGTGTCGTTGCCTGTGCCGATTGAATATGACGAATGCTGGTCTCCGTAGATGGTATCGTTGCCGTCACCGCCGTCGATGATGTCGTTGCCATCCCCACCGACTATCGTATCGTTTCCCGCCTCTCCATACAGGCTGTCGTCAAAAACAGAACCGATAACCTGATCATCACCCGCGCCAGCATGCACCGTTGTTGCGATAATACTCCCGGCCGCCAGATAATCCGCGGCTGACGTACCGACAACGTTTGACGCCAGTGCATCAACGGCGGCGCTTGAGAGCACTGTTGCCCATCCAAAAGCATCTCCGAACTGGATGTTCCCCGCAAATGGCCTCGAAACCCCGTCCGAACCAAGTGTGAACCAGTTCTTCAATGTCACGTTTCCGGGGATGACGACGGTCCCGTAAGCGCCTGTGCCCGCAAGCTGCAGGACGAGATCAGGACCACTCGGCATGAACGTAATCGACTGCCTAGGCAACATCGAAAGGTCAAACGTCCCGCCCTGCGTCATCGTGACGGTCAAATGGGCATTACAAAGCCCGGTCGCCTGCACCATCTCACAGTTTGATACTGTTTCTGCGATTACAAACGCGACATCATAACCGTCTCCGCCATCGAGAGTGCCACTACCGCCACCATTCAGCGTGTCGTTGCCTGCGCCGCCATACAGATTATCTGCCCCGCCACCGCCAGTCAGTATGTCGTCAAACGGGGACCCGGTGATGGTGTCGTTGCCTGCGCCGCCGTTGATGGTCGCTGGCAAGGTTTGATCCGCAACGATGACGTCATTGCCGGAAGTGCCTTGAATCGTGGTCGCGAGCTTATCCATGATGGCGGTTGAATATGTCGCCGTCGTGCCGTCTGCCGCAGTGGCGACGATCGTCCCGGCATTCACCCGGCCGCCGTTTGATGAGGTGAACCAGTTTTTGAGCGTGATTTTATCGGCGCCGAGCTTCAAGACAACGTCCTGTCCCGATGTTGTGGCGACTCCAGCATGCATAAGCACATCCGCCGCAAAGCCCTGTAGCGTCAGCACGCCGCCTGCAACCATGGTCACAGTGTCGTGCCCGTCACCGGGACGGAAGACCACATTGAGGCAACCAGAAATCGTGTCGTCGCCAAGGCCTCCAATGGCCGTTGCGCTATAACCCGAGAAGTAGCTTCCAGTGATGGTGTCGTTACCAGCACCGCCATCAAGCAAATCCGCGCCGCCGTTGCCGTTGATGACATCGTTGCCGTCCCCGCCATAAATCTTGTCGGCGCACCACGAACCGCTAATGGTATCGTTGCCCGCGTTGCCGTATATGGTCGATGGCGCGTCACACCGCACGCCGATCGTGTCCGCGGCGTCCGTCCCGACAATGGTCTCCGCCAAGGCAATGATTTGGTCACGGGTGTAGACCGTCACGTTGCCAGCCGCGTCCACGACCTTCACGGTGGCTCCTATGCCTTGACGTGTCTCATACCCTGTCCCGAGTTGCTGAAACCACCCAACGAGACGCACGCTGTCGGCGCCAAGGTTGATGACAAGGTCCGTGTCCTGTTGCTGGACGACGTTGGCGCCTTCAAGAACGCCTGCGGCGAAACCCTGCAAAGTCAGCACACCACCGGTCACCATGGTGATGGAATCATGCCCGTCACCCAAGTGGAAGAGCACATTGGCGCAACCGCTTATGGTGTCGTCTCCGAGACCGCCGATGGCGGTAGTGCCGCTACCCGAGAATGGGCCGCCGGTAATCGTGTCATTGCCCGCGCCACCGTCAAGCGTGTCGTTGCCGCCGTTGCCGTTCAACACGTCGTCGCCGTCACCGCCGTACAGCGTATCGTTGTACCAAGACCCGGTGAGGGCGTCGTTGCCGCCGTTGCCGTATATGGTGGACGGTGCGTCAATGCGCACGCCAATGGCATCCGCGGCGTCGGTCCCGACGATTATGGACGACATGGCGGTCATCTGGTCGTGGGTGTAAGTGGCTACATTGCCCGCGCCATCCACGACGCGCACAGTGGAGCCGACGCCGTGCAATGTATAATACGCCGTCCCAAGCTGGCTGAACCACCCGACTAGGCGCACGCTGTCTTGACCGAGATTGATGACGAGGTCTGCGTCCTGTTGCTGGACAACGTTGGCGCCCTCAAGCACGCCCGTGGCAAAGCCCTGCAACGTAAGCACTCCCCCGGTCACCATGGTGACGGAATCGTGCCCGTCGCCGGGGCGGAAAATCACGTTGGTGCAGTTGTAAATCGTGTCATCCCCAGTGCCGCCGAGAGCCGTGGCTCCACCACCGCCAGCACTACCACCGTTTATGGTGTCATTGCCTGCACCGCCATCGATATAGTCGGCGCCAGCATATCCATCGATGTAGTCGTTGCCATCGTCTCCATACAACTTATCCGCGCAATATGAGCCGGTGATGGTGTCATTACCTGCGCCACCATGCGCGGTCGTTGAAAATGATCGCAGAACATTGATGGCATCCGCTCCGTCCGTGCCCCACACCGTCGAGCCGATAGCGTCGATGTCCGACATCGCGAAGGTCGTCTGACCGCCAGCGTTGTCCAGAATGAACGAGCCAGCCCACAAGCGCGCAGACTGGAAATCATAAGCGCCATACGTGAACCAATTCTTGAAAACGACGGAATCGGCCGGAGAAAGCGTCAGGACAAGGTCGGTGCCTTGTTGCGTCAACACGCCATCGGCCCGCAATTGGGCTTCAGTCACGCCAACCAGAACAACTTGGGATTTCCCATTTCCCGCCAGCGTCACCGTGTCATGCCCATCACCAGCGCCGTAAACGTACCCGTAAACATTCGTCAGCGTATCGTCTCCGGCGCCACCAGAAATCCATTGTCCGTCGCCAGTGCAATCAATTGTGTCGTTGCCATTCCCGCCGCGGAAGGACGTGGAAGCTCGCAGGGATGAAAGCGTCTCACCCACGTCGCCGCCTTCTGCGAATACGGTCGCCCCCGAGAAGTTCGCTTGCGCCTGCGCCTCCGTCAACATGCGAACGCCGCTGTTCGCGAAGACCATCCATGCCAGCGAGGACGTTCCGATAACTGCGGCTTTCATGGCGCCGATGTCCGCTTGCGTCATCGCTCCGGTCAACTGCGCCGCACGCAGAAAGCCAGTCAGCGATTCGCAACAGGGCTTTGGGTCTACCTGCAGCCATGAGGCGTACAGTTGCGAAACCACAGAGAAGTCCCAAGCGCCTGTCGTCTCGTCTTGCGTCACCAAGGACAGGAGACCGCTTGCGCTGGTCTGCGCCACGAGGATGGCGGCGGCATTGTCCACAAGCCCTTCCCACACGTTCTCAAACTGGCCCGCGCTCCCCGTCTTGACGGTGATGGATTCTCCGAAAAACACCTCCATCGCTCGCACGGCACGCCCGTCCACCGTCGGGGCCGTGGAGAAATTTGACCCGTACCGCGCGGCGACGTTTTGCGCCCCGGCCCACTGAATCAAAATCTGTTCTGCAAGGGCGCGCTCGGTGGCCCAGGTGTCGGCATCGGCAAAACCGGCCACAAGCGCGGCCAAGGCGCCCGTCTGGTCCTGCGCCATCGCCTGATGAAGCGACGCGACATTGCCCATGCCAGCGATATCCGGCAGGGCAACAATGTCATCGGGCACATCGACGGTCGTCAGGGCGACGGTGTCGGACGGATTACGCTGGAAGAGGATGTCGGACATGACGCCGGTCGTTCCATCGGATTTTGTGAACGTGCCGTCCAGCCAATCCGTGGCGCCAGAAGCCATAGTCGCGTTGTTCGGTGATCCGGACGTACGCAGGGAAGCCACACCAGCTTGGGCAAGAGACTGCAGCTCGCCTGGGTCGGTCTTGCCGTCGCCATTCAAATCGCGCCATACGGCGAGTTGCGCATAAACCGGGTCGGAAGCGTCAATCTTGCCATCCCCATTGGAGTCGAGGGCGGCCAAGGCGGCGAAGCCGTTGGCGGCCTTGGTTCCATTGGGCAGGATGGTCGACGTGCCGAAAAGTTCCGTGCCGTCATCAATGACGCCGTTGCCATTGATATCACGCACAAGCAGGCCGTCAGTCGGCGCCACCCACCCAGTGCGCTCGGCAAAACCGTTAGCGTCAAGGTCGAAATGGACAACGGAAGCGGCAAGCGCAGTTGTTTCCACGCCATCCCCGTTAAGGTCAAGAACAATCGGGGACAGTTGAGCGGCAGAGGTGGCTTTGGCGGCGAGGTATTTGCGGTAGTTGTCGCCGGTGGAGTCGAATTTGGCAATGGATTCGCTTACTGTATCAGCAAGCGTCCTCCAAGGGGTTGCGCATAACTCAAACAGGGCGTTGGCGTCGATTAAGGCAGTGTCCTCCAGCTTCCCGTCTATTGCTGCAGAAACATACCTATCAACAACATAGTATATCGCCGCACCGGCAACTGCGGCCGTTACAGGTCCAGCGGTCAATGTGCCTATAGCCGTTGTGGCGACGACAGCCGCCGCGTTACCTAATATGACTGCAGGCGTTATACCATTCCCACCGGTGTAGGCGTCGGCAGAAACGCCAATGACAAAGTTTAATAATGGGGCGGCTACACCTAGAAATTTAAACGTTATCCTCGCGACGGAATAACCTTTCGACCCGCTTATGACATCTGCAACAGTCTTTTCAATAGCCTTATCAATGCCACCTCTGACAATGTCGTGATAACCAAACGTTACAACGATTGCGGCTTCAACATCAGATCCAAACGCATCAGAATATTCTTCTGTTTTAATTTGTACTGCTGGCATGTCATGACCTACCTTGTAATTGTTGTAAGATTTGCTTTTGCATCATCGTTTATGTAATCAACGAGACAAACCATAATGCGTTTACCGTCAACAATAGCCCACAAGTACGTTTGGAAATATGGCGTTGTGACAAGACTAAAATTGCTATCGATTCCGAAAACTTTTTTGCGGAATAGTGTTTTAACTGTCCTTACACTCACACCATCACCATCAATGAAACACGTTCCCCATGTGTAATTTATATAATGAATCCATGTTTGTATTGATGAAAAAATATACACAGCCAAGGCGAAGTATTCTACGTTACTTTGTTGTATCTTGTTTACTTGAACATGAGGGGCTACCATGCAAGCACACAATATAAATATTGACACAAGCGTTGCACCAGTTGGAAACAAAAAAGTATCCCGCCTTTTCTGCATATTGTTGCTGATTATACACATAGCAATTTGCGGGACAACGCAAATCAGCCAAGGAATTGCAGAAAATTTCAGCAAGATGCTTGCAGAGATGATTGCTATTACGTAGCAAGCGACAATTAGATATTCCGCTTTGTAGTTTCTATTAATTTTGCAAGCGGGCACATCGATACTCATTGCACGCCTCTCATTTGCCTTGCCTGTCGCCGTAGCGTTGCCTTATTGCGTTTGTCATGGACGGAAGAAGATGCGAGGGCCGTTGTCTCGACGCCATTCTGGCCGAGATCGAGAACAATGGGGGATGCCTGCGAGGCTGATTGCTGTTTCGCGGCGAGGTATTTGCGGTAGTTGTCGCCAGTCATGTCGAGTTTGGCTACGGACTCTGCAAAGGCATCAGACAAATGTCTTTCCCACTGGTATATCGAGGAGGCGTTCTCCAAGAGCCAGCCAGCCGGGGCCGTCGCCGCGAGCCTATCCCACGCGTAATCCGTGATGTCCTGCCCCCTGACCTCCATCTGCACGTCGCCGAATCGGTCATGCAACGCCGTCGCAAGGTCTTGGACGTTCGAGACGGGCAACAGCTTGCCCTGATGCGACGTGTAGGGCGTCACGCCAATTTTCGACAGGGCGGTCCACGTGAAATCCACGCAACTGTTCGTCAACCCGTTATACAAAAGAACGAAGTCGTGTTCTGTCGGATAGGAGCCAAAATCATACAGCTCTGCATACTGTTCGTTGGAAATTGAGACGGTGAGAGTGGTTACCTTGCCTTTGTCGCTCGGCAAATAATTTGTACTGTCATTGGGATACACGAACCCAGGAACATCTCCCATAAGTCCGCTTTGCCCTTCATGTTGGGGGTCTGGGGCAAATCCAAACGATTTTTCATTTCCGGTATTGTCTGTTATTGAATACCAAACGTGACCGACTTTGGAAATGTCTGGTTGACCATCTTTCGGGCATGCGACAATTGTTGTTCCAGTCTCTGCAATATGTACCGTGAGCGTTGGCATAGTATTCTACCTTTGTGGTATTGATTTTACCATCAAGCCGGCAGAAACGGTGCATCCTCTGCCAGAAAACAATGGATTTGGTGTAACTGTTCTCACTGTTATTTTGTATTCCCCTGGGTCAAGCGGCCTGCTTGCGAGGAGTCTATACATTTTCCCTTTATATCCTTTTTGTATCGCACTCGCATACAATCCCTGTGCGGTTACGTTTATGGTTTCAACCCGTCCACTACCATCAGATATTGAGAGAGATACCTGAATTGGGACGTCTGCCTGTTCTCTATTTTCGCAGTGCGCATCCCCTTCAAGCATGCACCTTAATGCGTCGCAGTCTGCCCTTCCGTCGCAAGACATCCCAAGCAAAATTACGCTCGTTCTTCTTTTGTTGACATGAAACTCGTATGTCGATTCCGAGTTAGCGTCAGAAACATTAAATGGCACCTCACTGTCTTCTCGTGTCTCCGCACGCTTACAGGAAAGCGCAAACATGCATGTCAAAGCAAGCAATGCGTAAAATATGTAAGATTTTAGGCAGTTGTGTTTTCCCATGGTGTTTCTCCCATGAAAAGCGTGCGCTGCCGCATTGGCGCAGGTCAAGAACTCGACCATGCCTTTTTTAACCTCGCTACCCGCGTGGCGATATTTCCCCCGTGCCGCTAGGCACAGGGGACTTGTGACGGATTGAAAAGAGAGAAGAGACGAAACCGGGGGCCGGCGCTTGCGCCGGGGTTTTCGCGTGTGCCACGCTCTCCCGTGGAGCTCCCCGGGCTGGCCCGGTAAACCGCGGCTCCGGGAGAAACAGCCATGAAGAAGACCCTGTCGACCATCGCGATCCTGCTGACCCTGTGCCTGGCGGCGAATGCCTTTGCCGCGTCGCCGAAGAACCCCGCGTCCAAGGTGCCGCCGCTGACTGACGAAGAAGTGGTAAAAGACCCTTTGTATCAGAGATACTGGGCGGCTTATGTCTCGTGCTTTGAACATTTGGTTGCGCCCTTGGCCTTCAACCATGTGACATCATCGAGCCTTTTCACCGCAGTCCGCGCAAAAGCCAATGAAGAATGTCGGGCCATTCGGCGCATGGTCGCCCTACGTGTGTGCGAACTCATCGTTGACCCGAAGACAGGGCCTGTCCCGGGTTCGTCATGTGCTGGCGCGAAATATCGTGAACAATACATAGACGGAGCGCTTGACACCAACACAATCGACGCCATCAAAATCTTCGACAAAGAGCGCGCCGAGAAGGGCCTGCCACCTCGCCCGAGCATCGACAAGTAGCCGCGCAGCGCGACGCCTCCAGCCGTCCGCCGAGTGTTTGACGTGAGCACCGGCGGACTGCCTTTTACAAACCATGAGGCCGGTGCTTGCGCCGAGGATTTCGCGTGTGCCACGCTCTTTCATGGAGTCCCCGGGTTGGCCCGGAAAATTGTGGCTCTAGGGGAAAAGACATGGGCGAAAATTCTGTTTTAAAGGACACACCGTTGGGCAATTTTGGCAATGTGCCGGGATGGTTGCTTAATGGACTCAAGGCTCGCGAACCCAAAGCGCTTGCCTTGGCTGGCATGCTCGCGCTTCTTGTTCTCATGGGACTTTGGTATTTCATCTTCAGTTCGCAAGTGGTCGTTTACGGGCACGGGGACTATTCAATCGCGAGGTGCTGTCCCCATGCCGTGGTTCGGGCAACCGGCATTGAGGTTGGAGACATGTTTGATTACACGGAAGTGTCTCTCGGCCGCTTCTCTCCGGGGAATGCCCGTCAAATTGCCGCAGACATCAACAAAGAGTGTCTTTGCGCCGCCGTGAAGTGAGAAACAGCCATGAACAAGACCCTGTTCAGCATCGCGATCCTGTTGACCCTGTGTCCGGCGGCCAGTGCCTTCGCGGCGGCACCATTGATGGGCAACCTGTCTTCTTTTCCTATAGGCTGACCACCTGAAATCACCTCGCACATTTGCACTATCATGGCGGCCAGTTGGGTTCTGGAAAAAGTGATCGCTCTCATCACGATGCCGACAAAGCGATCTGAGCCTGACGCCTCGGGCTGATTCGTGTAGATAGTGTCATATCGAGTTGATTGATCGGAGAATCAAGCGGTCAACTTTTTCGCGAGTATTTTTGCACTTACATTTTCTTTTCTCGGACCAACGAGCCGTTCTTTGCAGGACAAGATTTCAAAATCTGGCATGAGCCAGCTCTGTATCTCTCCGACACATGGAAGAACCATCCAATTCCCGCCGACTCCAGAATATGTTTCAAAAATGAGATAGCCGCCTTGCTTGATGCATGGAATCACATTCTGCATCAATCCTTCCGCCACGAAATGGACAACAACCACGAGATCGAACTGCCCCTTGGCAAAAGGCAGGCGCTTTGTCGCGTCCAGCCGCACAAGGAGGATGTTTGTTGAAGACTTGTGCCACCCGTCATGCAACATCGGATCGCCATAGTCCGCACCACAGACGCGAAAGTCCTTGGAGAGGAGAAAAAGACTATTTCTCCCATATCCACAGGGCATGTCGAGGACCAGCGAATGCGCAGGGAGTTTGATTTTCTGAACCGCTTCGACCACAAACTTGGATGGCGTGGCGTCAACGGGTTTCTTGTGCCTCAAGACCATACAGTTACCCCATATGACGTGGTGGATGCGGCCAAAGAATTCTGATGCCTTGTTTCATGGCGCTGTTTTGCTCGCCTGATGCCAATCGAATTGGTCAGTTTTCTGAACATTCTTGCTTTCATGCCAGTCTTCGAATAGGCAATGAAGAAATTTCAATCTCAAATAATTGGAGGCGACGGCGGATGTCCACCGGTATCATTTCAAGGACGGAAGATGGGGAACTCCTCTTGATGCTCGCCAAGGACTACTACTCGCGCGAAGCCGTGTTTGCAACGACGCATAAGTATTCGCATGTGTGCAAAATCGAGATTTTCCCCGTCGGCGAAGATGAGGTCGGGGTGAAACTTTCGCCGAAAGCAGCGATGGAGGAAGTCGAGCTTCAAGGCATTGCCGAAGAATTCAGCAACGAGTTGGTCGACCAGCAGATCAGGTTCGACCTGCACAAGCAAAACGGCCGCATCCGTGAACTCATCGTCAAGCACGCTTTTTCGCCGTTGGACAACCTAGAGGCCGAGGTGCGCAAGGGATGAACGAGCGGCCATACACCGTCATGCCGCTCCGGTTCCGGCGCTTCCGGGACAAGGTCTTGGTCACGAGCGAGTCCGGGGACTTCCACTTTCTCTCCCCCACAGACTTTCGCGACTTCATCGACGAAAGACTCGACAGCCACCATCCCGTATTCTTCGATTTGAAGAGCAAGGATTTCTTGGCGGAAGGCGAGCAGGATCTCGCCCGGGCCATCGACATGACCGCCACGCGCTACCGTTCCAAGAAGAACTTCCTGAACCAGTTCACGTCGCTCCACATGCTTGTTGTCACCCTGCGGTGCAACCAGAAGTGCGAATACTGCCAAGTGTCCTGTGAGGGTGAGGACGCCCACAAGACGGACATGACGCCGGAGACGGTCCGCAAGATTGTCGACTTCGTTTTCATGTCGCCATCCCCGGACATAAAAATTGAATTTCAGGGCGGCGAGCCGCTCCTAAACTGGGGAGCGGTCGTGGCTGCCGTCGAGTATGCCGAGGAGAAAAATGAGGCCGCAGGCAAGCACCTCTCCTTCGTGCTCTGCACGAATCTCACGTCCATGGACGAGGACAAGCTTCGCTTTCTGAATGCCCACAAGGTCCATGTCTCGACCTCGCTCGACGGCCCCATCGCCATCCACGATGCGAACCGCGTATTCCGCATTGGCGGTGGCACACACGCGACCTTCCTTGACCGCCTCGCCTTGACCCGAAAAGGGCTGGCTGTCGATGAGGTCGCCGCTCTGATGACGACAACCATGTCGTCCGTCGATTCGCTCCGGGCCGTCGTGGACGAGTATGTCCGGCTTGGCTTCTCTGGTGTCTTCTTCCGAGCGTTGAACCCCTACGGGTTTGCCCACGACAACGCCGCCAAGCTCTCCTACTCAATGGAAACCTTCGTCGAGAACTACAAGAAGGGCTTGGATTACATCATCGAGCTCAACCTGCGCGGCACACGGTTCATTGAGCACTATACCGCGCTCATTCTCACGCGGATACTGACGCCGTTTTCGACGGGCTTCGTCGACCTGCAATCCCCGAGTGGCGCGGGCATCAGCGGCGTGATTTACGACTACAACGGCGACGTCTACCCGGCCGACGAGGCTCGGATGCTTTCGCGCATGGGCGACGGCAGCTTCGTGATGGGAAACGTGTTCCGCGACGCGTACAGGGACATCTTCAAGGGCAAGGTGCTCACGGACATCGTCCGGAGGTCCTGCCTCGAGATCATGCCGGTCTGCACGGATTGCGCCTACCTGCCTTATTGCGGCGCCGACCCAGTCCGGAACTATCTGGAGACCAAGGACATCATGGGGCATCGCCCGTCCAGCCCGTTCTGCGACAAGCACATGCGCATCTTCGACCACCTCTTCGGCCTGTTGGACAAGGGCGACCGTGACGTGCTGGACGTGTTCTGGTCGTGGATCACGCGCCGGAGCCTTGAGGGGGTGCGGTGTGAAAATCATTAGCGGCCGGTCATCCGCCCGAAAGACCGTGATGGGCAGGATCACCGGACACCGGCTCCCGTGCGGAGAACGTCGCCACGCCATCCTCGCCACTAGGGAGCGAAAGTTCGCGGACATCGGCTACGCGGCTGTCATTTCCGAAGTTGCCTTCTCGTCGTCCGTTCCATTCCTTCCGCCACATGTCGCCGTGGACAGCCTTGAAGGCATTCCAGAAGGCGATGTCGTCTCCATCACTCCCGATGGCGACATCCGCTTCTTGTGGGAGACAGAAGGCCGCAACAACGCGCTTTTGCTGACGGAGGCGTGCAACTGTCGTTGTCTGATGTGCCCACAGCCGCCGAAGCCGTTCGATGCTCGTCAGGTAAAGGCCGCCAGAAATGTTCTTGAGCTGACCGCATCCGATTTCACCGGAGAAATTTGCCTGACCGGCGGCGAGCCGACGTTGTGCGGCGACCGGCTGTTTGAAATTTTGACCCGGTGTAGCGAGAAGCACCCGCAAGCCAGCTTGATAATGCTGACGAACGGCAAGCGCTTCAGCGAGTTCGATTTCGCGAAACGGTTCGCAAGCGTCGATGCCCGCGTCAAGGTCGCTGTCTCGCTCCATGCCGACGTCGACACCATCCACGACAGAATCGTCGGCTCGGTCGGGAGCTTCCGGAAGACACAATAGGGCTTGTACAACTTGGCCAAGTTCAGCCAGTTCATTGAAATCCGGGTGGTCGTCAGCCAACTCAACCATGACCGCCTCGTGCAGATGGCTCGGCATATCTACCGGAACTACCCCTTCGTCGCCCATGTGACTTTCATGGCACTGGAAATCACGGGACATGCCCGCGACAACCACGCAATCGTATGGGCAGACCCGTTCGATTATGGAGACACCCTTGAGAAAGCGCTCCATGAACTTCATCGGTCCGGGATATGCGTGTCGGCTTACAACCATCCGCTCTGCCTTATCCCAAAGGCTGCATGGCCTTTCGCGCGAAAATCGATTTCCGCCTGGAAGAATGACTACGCGCCAGCCTGTGCGGATTGTTCTGTTCGCGAAGAGTGTTGCGGCATATTCACGACGTCCTGCGACGATTTGAGTCCGCACATAAAGCCAATATCCACATGATGGCTGACAGCTATGCGCGCAAGTTTTTTTGGCATGTCCATTGACTTGCACGCTTCGCAGGGGTACGTAGGGCCATAGAAATCACGTAAAAAATTAGGAGGAGGAGTAACCGTATGAAGGGACTTTTGAAGAAGATGGCGATTCTGGTCGGTGGCGCCACCGCAGTCTTGGGCATCGGCTCGCAGCCCGCGCAGGCCTCCCCGTCGGATGTGCAGGCCAAGTTTCAGGGAGTAACGGAAAAGTCGCAACTCGTCTTGACCCAAACGGCGCGCGCGACGGGCAACGACTTCGGCGTTCAGCAACACTATTCGCACGCTTCCCACGCGTCGCATGCTTCCCACGCCTCGCACTATTCCGGCAACTAACCGACACGTTGGATTATTCGCGACCCCCGAAGCCTTGGGCTTTGGGGGTTTTGCTTTAACCCATCTCCTGTTTGGTTCCGTGGCGAATGCGCTTCGTAACTACCTGAAATAACATTGTGCGTTTGCGCCATAATACCGGCCAAAGGGCCTGAGGCCCTTTGGAATCCCCAGTGCGCCAAAGGGGCTGTTTCAGGAGGGACCTGAAACAGCCCCTTTGGCTTGTGCGGGTCAGAGGCACAATATTGGGTTAGGGTGGCGGAAGAAGCGCCAGCGCGGAGTAAAGCCAGGCTCCAATGCCCATGACGCCAACGGGGAGATGGTTAACTTTGGTTTGGCAGAATCCCCCGTATCCTAAAGGAGGCGACCATCCGCAGGCTTTCGGGCGTTTGCGTGAAAATACTCGCGCGCATTACCAGGGCCAGGGCCGGGCCAAGCCGAAACCTCCGCCACAGCCGTTCAGGCCCATGCCCATCGGGGAGTCCAGAGGGCCTCAGGCCCTTTGGCCGCCGGAGGCATCCTCCTCACCCCCCGCCGGGCCGCCCCCGCCCGCCCTTGCCCTCTGCCGCGACCTCTGGCAGTATGCGCGGCACTACAGTCTGCACCTGTGGTCCGCACCGGGCCGCGCTGACTTCTTTGGAGCACCCATGATCGATCTCGTGAAGCACACGCCGGAGGAGCACAGCCCTGCAAGCGCCCGGCAGAAGGCCGTGGACACGGGCATGGCCCTGACGCTCATCTGCCTCATCATCGCCCTGGCCACGCACAAGCCCGGCTGGGTGGCCCTGGCCACAGCCCTGCTGGTGCTGAACATGACCGCGCCCAAAATCTTCGGCCCGGCCTCGAAGCTCTGGTTCGGCCTGTCCGCCGTGCTGGGCGCAGTGATGTCCCGCGTCATCCTGACCCTGGTGTTTTTCCTGGTGCTCACGCCCATGGGCCTGGCCCGCCGGGCCATGGGCAAGGACGCGCTCAAGCTCGCCGCCTTCAAACAAGGCGCGGGGCAAGGCGCGGGCTCGGTGTTCGTCACCCGCACCGGGGCCTTCACCCCGGCAGACCTGAAGACCCCTTTCTAGGAGCAACATATGGATTTTATTCGTGATCTCTGGGACTTCCTGAAAGTCCGCAAAAAGTTCTGGCTGGCGCCCATCATCCTGGTGTTGCTGTTGTTCGGCGTGCTCATCGTGCTCACCTCGGGCTCGGCCATCGCGCCCTTCATCTACACGTTGTTCTAGGAGGCGCTTGGTGGGCAGCCCAAAACCACGGGCCATCCTGGGCCTGAGCGCGTATTACCACGACTCCGCAGCCGTGTTGCTGGTGGACGGGCGCATCGTCGCCGCAGCCCAGGAGGAGCGCTTCACGCGCATCAAGCACGACGCGGCCTTTCCGCGCCAGGCCGCGCGCTTCTGCCTGGCCGAGGCCGGGCTGACCCCGGCGGACCTGGAGGTCGTGGCTTTTTACGACAAGCCCTACCTCAAGTTCGAGCGCCTGCTGGAGACCTACCACGCCTTTGCCCCGCGCGGCTTGCGGAGCTTTCTGGCGGCCATGCCCGTGTGGGTGCGCGAGAAGCTGTTCATGCGCAAGATGCTGAAAGACGAGCTGGCCCGGCTCGGTTCCGCTGGCGGCAGGGGCAAGCCCGAAATCTTCTTCCCGGAGCACCACCTCTCGCACGCGGCCAGCGCCTTTTTCCCCTCGCCGTACGACGAGGCCGCCGTGCTGACCATCGACGGCGTGGGCGAGTGGGCCACCACCACCATCGGCTTTGGTCAGGGCAAGGATCTGTCCATCCTGCGCGAGCTGCACTTCCCACACTCCCTCGGCCTCTTGTACTCGGCGCTCACGGCCTGGTGCGGGTTCAAGGTCAACAGCGGGGAGTACAAGCTCATGGGCCTGGCCCCCTACGGCATCGAGGGCAGCGAGCGCGTGGCGCGCTACAAGGCCGCGATCCTGGACAAAATGGTGGACCTGCGGGCCGACGGCTCGCTTTTGCTGAACATGGACTATTTCGACTACGCCACGGGCCTGACCATGTGCAACGCCGCCCGGTTCGAGGCCGCTCTCGGCCTGCCGCAGCGCGCGGGCGAAAGCGCGATCACCCAGGAGTATATGGACTTGGCCCTGGCCATCCAGCAGATCACCGAAGAGGCCGTCTTCCGCATGGCCGAAACCGCGCGCGAGCTGACAGGCTCGAAAAACCTGGTCATGGCCGGGGGCGTGGCGCTGAACTGCGTGGCCAACGGCAAGCTCCTCAAGCGCGGCACCTTTGAGAACATCTGGATCCAGCCCGCAGCGGGCGATGCGGGCGGCGCGCTGGGCGCGGCCCTGGCCGCCTGGCACATCGGCCTGGAACAGCCGCGCACGGCCCACGCGAGCGAGCCCGGCGGGGACATGATGCAGGGAGCGTACCTCGGCCCGGTGTTCTCCACGGGTGAAATCGAGCGCACCTGCCGCCGCTTCGGCGCGCCCGCCAAAAAGTACGACGAATTCCAGGCCCTGTGCTCCGAGGTGGCCGGAAGACTGGCCCAGGGCCAGGCTGTGGGCTGGTTCCAGGGACGCATGGAGTACGGTCCGCGCGCCCTGGGCGGCCGCAGCATCCTGGGCGACCCGCGCGACCCGGCCATGCAGAAGAAGCTGAACCTGAAGATCAAGTACCGCGAGGGTTTCCGGCCCTTTGCACCGTCCGTGCTGGAGGAGCACTCCGCCGAGTGCTTCGACCTGGACCGGACCTCGCCGTACATGCTGCTGGTGGCCCCGGTGGCCGAAAGCCGCCGCAAGCCCCTGCCGCCCGACTACTGGACCCGGCCCATGTACGACCGCCTGTACGTGGAGCGCTCGGACCTGCCCGCCATCACCCACGTGGACTTCTCCGCGCGCATCCAGAGCGTCTCCAAGGCCACCAACCCGCGCTACTGGCAGCTCATCGACACCTTCCGGCGTGAGCAGGGCTGCCCCGTGGTGGTCAACACGAGCTTCAACGTGCGCGGCGAGCCCATCGTCTGCACCCCTGCCGACGCCTACGCCTGCTTCATGCGCACCGAAATGGACGCGCTCGTCCTGGGCGACTGGCTGCTGGTCAAGGAAGGACAGCCCGAGTGGACCGAAACCGGCGACTGGCGCGCGAAGTTCGAACTGGATTAGAAAGAGAATATGCCTCCGGCGGCCAAGCCGGGGCACAATATGCCTCCGGCGGCCGGGGGGAATGATTCCCCCCGAACCCCCTCATGTGTCCGCCGCGATTTTCGTGGCGGGGAGCGCCACGGAAATCGCGGCCAAATGGGGAGTCCAGAGGGCCTCAGGCCCTTTGGCGGGGGTCCAGGGGGCAGCGCCCTCCGGGGCAACAACAACTTTGGAGTCTGCATGCGTCTGTACAACACCCTGGGCCGCGCCAAGCAGGAATTCCTCCCGCAGCGCGGCAACGACGTCTCCCTGTATGTCTGCGGGATCACCGCCTATGACCTGTGCCATGTTGGCCACGCGCGCAGCGCCGTGGTCTTCGACGTTCTGGTGCGCTACCTGCGGCACAAGGGCTACAACCTGACCTTTGTGCGCAACTTCACCGACGTGGACGACAAGATCATCAAGCGCGCGGGTGAGGTGGGAATCTCGTCCCAGGAGCTGGCCGAGAAGTACATCCGGGAATTCTACGTGGACATGGACGCCCTCAGCGTCCTGCGCGCCGACGTGGAGCCCAGGTGCACCGAGCACATCGGCGAGATGATCGAGCTGACGCGCGAGCTCATCGCCAAGGACCACGCCTATGCCACCCTGTCCGGCGACGTGTACTTCAAGGTGCGCAGCTTTTCGGGCTACGGCAAGCTTTCCGGCCGCAACATCGAGGACCTCATGAGCGGCGCGCGGGTGGAGCCGGGCGAGGAAAAGGCCGATCCGCTGGACTTCGCCCTGTGGAAGGCGGCCAAGCCCGGCGAGCCCTGGTGGGACAGCCCCTGGGGCAAGGGTCGGCCCGGCTGGCACCTGGAGTGCAGCGCCATGAGCGAGAAGTACATGCCCCTGCCGCTGGACATCCACGGCGGCGGCCAGGACCTGGCCTTTCCGCACCACGAGAACGAGATCGCCCAGAGCGAGGCCGCCACGGGAAAGCCCTTTGCCCGGTTCTGGGTGCACAACGGCTTTGTGCAGATCAACTCCGAAAAGATGTCGAAATCACTCGGAAATTTCTTCACCATCCGCGACATCCTGGCCAAGTTTTTGCCCGAGACCCTGCGCTATTTCCTGCTCTCCATGCAGTACCGCAGCCCGCTGGACTTCTCGTTCGACGCGCTGGAGGAGGCGGAAAAGGGCGTGCGCCGCATCTACACGGCCCTTGCCCAGGCGCGGGAGGCCGTGGCCGGGACCAAGTGGTCGGCGAGCCCGCTGCCGCAGGAGCTGCTGGCTGAGCTGGCCGGGTACGAGCAGGGCTTTGCCGACGCCCTGGAGGACGACCTGAACACGGCCGGGGCCTTGGGCCACCTGTTCGGCCTGGTGCGCCTGGCCGGGCGCATTCTGGAAGACAAGACCCTGCGCAAGGCCGAGGCGGGCAAGGACGTGCTCACGCGAATCCTCTCCGCCGTAGAGGTCTGGTCCGGTGTGCTGGGCGTGTTCGGACGCGATCCGGCGGAGCTTCTGGCCGAGCTCAAGGCCTGCCGGGCAGCGCGCAAGGGCATCGACGCCGCAACGGTGGAGAAGCTTCTAGCCGCGCGCCTTGAAGCCCGAAGGGCCAAGGACTTCGCCGCGTCCGACGCCATCCGCGATGAGCTGGCCGCGTTGCAGGTGGAGGTCAAGGACACTCCGCAGGGCCAGGTCTGGGACGTTTTGTAGCAAGCGGCGCGTATTACGGCGCGCCTCTTCCCTTTCCCGGCAAGGGGGGATATAGGTCGAATCAGGCATACCCATCCTGCCACGGAGGTCAGTCATGCTCGAACGCCCTGAAGCCGTCACCATGCGCGGCAACCCCCTCACGCTGCTCGGCCCGGAGCTCAAGGTGGGCGACCGCGCCCCGGATTTCTCCCTGGTCACCAACGAGATGCAACAGGTCACCCTGGCCGACTACAAGGGCATGGCCCTGGCCCTGGTCAGCGTGCCCTCGCTCGACACCCCGGTCTGCGCGGTGGAGACCCGGCGCTTCAACTCCGAGGCCGCCAAGCTCGACGCCAGCGTGCGCATCCTGACCATCAGCATGGACCTGCCCTTTGCCCAGAAGCGCTGGTGCGGCGCCATGGGCATCGACAAGGTCGAGACCCTCTCGGACCACCGCGAGGCGTCCTTTGGGCTGAACTACGGCGTGCTCATCAAGGAGCTGCGCCTGCTGGCCCGGGCCGTGTTCGTGGTCGACCGCGCAGGGGTTTTGACCCACGTGGAGCTGGTGCGCGAGATAGCGGACGAGCCCTACTACGCCGGGGTGCTCAGCGCCCTGGCCAGAGCTGCGGCCTAGCGCAAACGGCCCCCCCCAACGCCATGCGCATTCTCATCGTCGACGACGACCGCGCCACGCGCCTCTGCCTGGACAAGGTTCTCGCACCCCTGGGCGAGGTGGTTTCCACCGGGAGCGGACAGGAGGCCCTGGACGCCTTTGCCCTGGCCCTGGCCGAGGGCGCGCCCTTTGGTCTGGTCTGCCTGGATATCGTCATGCCGGGGCTGGACGGTCAGGACGCGCTCCAGGCCATGCGCGACCTGGAGAAACAGCACCGCGTGCCCCCTGGCAAAGAGGCCAAGGTCATGATGGTCACCGGCCTGGGCGACACGGGCAACGTCTGCCAGGCCTTTTTCAAGGGCCAGGCCGATGGCTACGTCACCAAGCCGTTGAGCCAGAAAAACCTCGCCAAGACCCTGCGCGAGATGGGCTTCAAGCCCCAGTAGCGTACAGGTGCCCTTGCCCGGCGACACACGCCACGGAAAAGAACAAAGGCCGGGAGCAGAACGCTCCCGGCCTTTGTTCTTTGGCTGGCGCGGGGTCTAGCTACCGTTCTTCATGGCCTCGATGAGGGTGCGCAGGCTCCCGGCCTGGGTGGCCAGGTCGCCCACGGACTGGGCCGACTGGGTCATGGCGCTGGACGTCTCGCTGGTTATGCGGTTGATGTCCTCGATGCTGCGGTGGATCTCCTCGCTGGCGGCGGACTGTTCCTCGCTGGCGGCGGCGATGCTGCGCACCTGGTCGGTGGAGACCTCCACCAGGCGCACGATCTCCTGCAATGACTCGCCGCTCTTGTTGGCCAGGTCTGTGGCCTGCTCGATACTGGCCACGGAGCGCTCCACATTGTCCAGGTTCTTTTTGGTGCCCTTCTGGATGCCGGTGATGGCGTCGCCCACCTCCTTAGTGGCGGTCATGGTCTTTTCAGCCAGCTTGCGCACCTCGTCGGCCACCACGGCGAAGCCGCGCCCGGCGTCGCCCGCTCTGGCGGCCTCAATGGCGGCGTTGAGCGCCAGGAGGTTGGTCTGGTCGGCGATGTCGGAAATAACGTTCATGATCGCCCCGATGCCCTCGGCCTGCTTGCCCAGCGCGGCCATGTCTTCCTTCATGACTGCGGACACGGCCTGCACCGAGCCGATGCCCGCCACCACCTGGGCCACGATCTTCGCGCCTTCCAGGGCCTTGCTCCGGGCCTCGCTGGAGGAATTCGAGGCCTGGGCGGCGTTCTTGGCCACCTCGAGCACCGTAGCATTCATCTCCTCCATGGCCGTGGCGGTCTGGGCCACGCGATCGGACTCGACCTCGGTGCCGCGGCTGGACTGTTCCACCTGGGCCGAGAGCTCCTCCGCAGCCGAGCTGATGACCATCACGACCTGCTCCAGCTGGGTGGCTGCGGCCATCATGCCCTCGGCCTTGGCGCGCTCGGCCTTGGCCTTGGCCACGTTGGCCTCCTCGGTGGCGACGCGCGCGTTCTGGGCCTCGGTCTGGGCCATGTGCTCGGTCTTCTTCATCTGGGCGATATTCTCACGGATGGTAGCCACGGTGCTGTTCAGCACCTCGGCCAGATGCCCGATCTCGTCCTGGGCCGTGATCTCGCAGGTGGTTTCATAGTTGCCGCCCGAGACACAGCGGGTGTAGTCCATAAGCTTCGCCATGGGCCGCAGGATGGAGCGGATGGCGAAGAAGGTCAGCAAAAGGACCAGCAGGTTGATGGCCACAGCTGCAATGTAGAGCAACGCCACGCTTGAGGACAGGCTGCGGTCGGCCCTGGCCTCCACTGCCTCGACCTCCTTGTTGGCCAGGCCCACGGTTGTGTCGATGGCCTCGCGGTGCTTCTTGTAGGCTGCGGTCAGAGGCCCTTCGAGCACCTTCCTGGCCTCGTCCGTCTTGTCGGCCCGAATCAGCGGCAGAAAGCTTTCCTTCAGGACCCGGAAGTACTCCAAAGCCGGGGGGGTGGCCTCGTCCAGCAGGGCCTTGCGGATGCCGGCGTTCGTCAGGTCCTTGCCCCAGACAGCGTTGCGCTCCTGGAAGTCCTTCTCCAGCTGCGCGGTCTTCTGGATCAGCGCCTCGCGCTCCGGGCCCTCGGCCTTGAGCAGCTCGAAGTTCGTCAGGTAGGTTTCGATCAGGTACTCGGGCGGGGGCAGGATGTCGGCCAAGAGGTCCTTGTAGGAGACGATCTCCTGGTACAAGGTGCCTCGGATCTTGACCGTGTTGATGGACAGCAGGGACACCGACAACAGAGCCACCGAGCCGAGGAGCGCCAGGACGGCGGTCGCCCACAACCTGGCCTTCAGAGAAATGGTGCGTGCCGCCATTGGAATCCCCATGATTATCCGAGTACGTTCACGTATATAAAATTCTGATCCGCCAAGCTAAAATGTATACACCAAGCCGTTCGCCGACACAAGGGGGTGTACGCCCGCCAGGCACTACAAGTATGCACCCGCAGGGCTGCGCCTGCCGATCCGACCGGAACCGCGACAAAAAACCCGGGCGCCTGTGAGCATCCGGGTTTTTATCAGCAAAAATTTCCGGGGGCTTTAACCCAAAGTCTCGCGCTCGCGGAAGCCGATGAGGTAGAGGATGGAGTCCAGCCCCAGGGTGGAGATGCTCTGGCGCGCGCCCTCCTTCACCTTGGGCTTGGCGTGGAAGGCGATGCCCAGGCCAGCGATGCCGAGCATGGGCAGGTCGTTGGCCCCGTCGCCCACGGCGATGACCTGCTGCAGGTCGATGCCCTCTTTTTCCGCCAGGCGGCGCAGGAGTTCGGCCTTGCGCGCCCCGTCGACGATGGCTCCGGTGACCTTGCCCGTGAGCCGCCCGTCTTTGACTTCAAGCCTGTTGGCATAGACGTAGTCCACGCCCAGAAGTTTCTTTAACCTCTCGCCAAAGTACGTGAAGCCGCCGCTGATGATGGCGATCTTGAAGCCCAGGCGTTTCAGGTTGGCGATCAGCCGCTGGGCGCCCTCGGTGAGCGGCAGGGTGGCCGCCACGTCCTCCAGCACGGACGCATCCAGGCCCTTCAAGAGGGCCAGGCGGCGGCGCAGGCTCTCCTTGAAATCAAACTCGCCGCGCATGGCCCCGGCCGTGATGGCCGAGACCTCGTCGCCCACGCCAAAACGCTTGGCCAGCTCGTCGATGACCTCCACCTGGATCAGGGTGGAGTCCATGTCAAAGGCCACCAGCCTGCGGTTGCGGCGGAACACGTTGTCCTCCTGCAGGGCGATGTCGACCCCGAGCTCGGAGGAGATGTCCATGAACTCGCGGCGGATGGCTGTCCAGTCCGCGGTGCTGCCGCGCACGGAGAACTCCACGCAGGCCGGGCGCTCCGGGGCTGTCTCGGCCAGGGAGACGCGGCCTGAAAGGCGGTTGATGATGTCGATGTTCAGGCCGTGGCGGGCCAGGGTCTCGGCCACGCGGGACAGCTGCGCGGCCTCCAGCCTGCGCGCCAGCAGGGTCACCATGTGCCGGGGCCTGCCCTGAACGCCCACCCAGGTCTCGTACTCCGCCGGGCTGACGGGCGTAAGCTTGAGGGTGATGCCCGCCTCGTGGGCCTTGAACAGGAGGTCTTTCAGCACCGGGGCGCTTTGGGTTCCGCCGGGCAGGGCCACCAGCATGCCCAGGGTCAGGTGGTCGTGGATGACGACCTGGCCGATGTCCAGGATGTCCACCCCGCAGGCGGCCAAAACCCCGGTAAGGACAGCGGTGATGCCGGGCCGGTCCTCGCCGGTGGCGTGGATGAGGATGATCTCGCGCATGCGTCGTATCTACCTGAAATGACTCGGCTTGCCCGGGTGCTGCGTGGCCTTGTGTGAAGCAGTAGAGTGAGGCAGCCCCGGCGGCCACCCCTGGTCTGGTCAACTGCCGGAAAGCCCCCGTGCTGTCAATGTTCCGAGGGGATCACGGCCAGCCTTGGACTTCGGTATGAACCGCGCGCAATCACCCCAAGAGGGTTCCCAGGCCACCGGGAATGGCCTATTGGCAGGGAGGAAACCCAAGGGCACAATGATGGACAGGCAAGAAAACGACAGCAGTGAAGCCCTCATGCTCCGCATCGCCCAAGGCGACCAGCGGGCCTTCGCCGCGCTCATGGCGCGTCACCAGGACCGGGTCATTGCCGTGGCCTTCCGCTTCCTGGGCAACCGCCAGGAGGCCGAGGACCTGGCGCAGGAGGTCTTCCTGCGGGTCTGGCGCGCGGCGTCCTCCTACCAGCCCAGCGCCCGGTTCACCACCTGGCTCTACGCCATCACGGCCAACCGCTGCAAAAGCGTCCTGCGCTCGTTCTGGCGCACCGGGGTGCTGCTCCTGGGGGCCTTCGACGACGAGGAGGCCGAGCAGGCCGGGTTTGCTGATCACCGCCGCTCACCTTCGCCGGAGGACTTGGCCCTGGGGGATGAACGCGCCCGGCAGGTGGTTGTCGCGCTCCAATCTCTGCCGAAGACCCAGCGCCTGGCCACCATCCTGCTCCGCTACGAGGGCCTGTCCTACGCCGAGATCGCCGAGGTCCTGGGCGTCACTGTCCCAGCCGTGGAGTCCCTCCTGGTCCGGGCCAAGCGCGGCCTGGAAGAAAAATTGCGCCCGCATCAAGAATGACCGCAGGTTTTCCGTCTGCCCTGGGTTTCACTGTACAGCAACCGGACAGCGCCGCTGTCTGGTAAAGGAGTCGCCGTCATGTCCACGCCCGCCGCAGAACTTGGTTGCCAGCAGGCCCGCCAGTGGTTCAGCGCCTTGCAGGACAAGGAGTTGCCCAAGGACCGCCAGTTACTGCTGGAGGCCCACCTTGCGAGCTGTCCGGCCTGCCGCGCGGAATACGACCGCCAGGAGGCCGCCTGGGGAGCGCTAGGTGAACTGCCTGCCCCGTCCGCACCTGCTGCCTTTGCCGGGCAGGTGCTGGAACGCCTTGATGCCGGTCCACGCTGGCGGAACGTGCTGCGGCCCCTGCCCAGGCTCGCACCCTCGGTGGCAGGCCTGGGGGCCATGCTGCTCCTGGGGTTGGTAGCCGGAGGCTTCCTGGGCCAGGCCGTGCTGCCGGGCCAGGAGGCTGACTCCATCAGCACCCTGAAGACCCTGGACGCCCTCACCGCCACGCCCCAGGGCACCTTGGCCCACGGCTACATGCAACTCGCCGGACTGGAAGGGCGGTAACGTGATGAAGAGCAAACCGCTGGCTTACCTCTTCGCCCTGTCTCTGGCGCTCAACGCGGGCGTCCTCGGCACCCTGGCCTACCGGTATTTCACCACCCCGGCCCTGGCTCCGCACACCTGCCCCTTCGCCAGTGACCAGCAGCGCCTGTACGACCTGCTGGGACTGTCCAGCGAGCAGCGCACCGCCCTGGACCCCATGGCCTTGTCATTCCATGCCCAGCTTCGAGAGCTGCAGGCTTCCGCTGGCGAGCAGCGCGACGCACTCCTGGCCCTCATGGAGCAGGAACGGCTGGACATCCCAGGCATCCGCGCCGCCAACAGTGAACTCACCGCGCGGCAGACCAAGGTCCAGAACGCGGTGATGGCCCATCTCCTCGACGTCAAACGCATTCTGACCCCGACGCAACAGAAGGCATTCTTCCAGATCGTGCGCCAGACCCTGAGCCAGACCAATTGAACAAGAGGTATTTTGATGCAGTTCTCCGCTTCCATTTTCCGGCATAAGAAATACCGTCTCGGTGCAGCCGCCGCATTGGGTGGCCTTCTGCTGCTCAAGCTGCTGTTCTTCTCTCCCATGAGCGTCATGGGCGTCAGTCTCGCGAGCCAGGACCTCACGGCCCAGGTGTATGGCAACGGCAAGGTCGAGGCCAAGGTTGTGGTGGGGGTCTCCAGCAAGATCACCGGACGCATCGTGGAACTGCACGTGGACCAGGGCGATGTGGTGAAGAAGGGGCAGCTCCTGGCTCGGCTGGAGAACGAGGACCTGGCCCAACAGGTCCAACAGGCCAGCGCCACCGCGCTCAAGGGGCGTTCTGACCGCGAGGTGGATGCCGCCACCTACCAGAAGGCCGTGGCCAATCTGGAGCTGGCGGAGAAGAACGTGCATCGTTTCCAGGAGCTGGCGGCCAAGGATTTCGTCTCCAAGCTGGAGGCCGAAAAGTACGACACGGAGTATCGCGTGGCCAAGGAGGAGATGCGCCGGTCCAAGGCGGCCATGGAGTCCACGCGGATGGGGGAATCCGCATCCCAGGCCAACACCCGCTACACAGTGTCCAAGCACGGCGACACGCTCATCTACGCACCCCAGGACGGGCTGGTCATCTCCCGAAACCTGGAGATCGGGGCCATCGTCACGCCGGGGCAGAGCATCTTCGACCTCACAAGCCCGCAGACCGTCTGGGTCAAGGCCAATGTTGACGAGTCGCAGATGCGAGGCGTGGCTGTGGGCAAGAAGGCCGTCATCACGCTGCGCTCCCGACCGGGCGAACAGTTCGAGGGCAAGGTCGTCCGTGTAGGCCGCCAGAGTGACCGCGTGACCGAAGAGTCCGAGGTGGATGTGGGTTTCGCCGCCGTACCGGAGGATTTTCGGCTGGGTGAGCAGGCGGACGTGTACATCATGGTGGCCGCGAAGAAAGGCGCGCCCGCCATTCCAGCTGCGGCAATCGTCTGGAAGATGAAGAAGCGCGGAGTCTGGACCGTGGACGGGAGCAGGCTGGCCTACAAGGAGATTTCCGGCGGCATCGAAGACCGGCGCGGCTTTCTTGAGGTGACGGGAGGACTCGGGCCGGACGAGGTCGTGGCCGTGGCCCCGCCGCCGGAGATGCAGAAGTTCGAGAACGGTATGCGCGTCAGGGTGACGCAGTGAACCTTGCCATCCGCGATATCCGCTACAACCGGGGCCGTTTCGTCCTCACGTCCATCGGGCTGGGCCTGCTCATCGGCGTGGTCATGAGCATGGGCGGCATCTACCAGGGCCTGTTCGCGGACGCCATGTCCATCAATGAGGCCACCAGGCCGGACATCTGGGTAGTGCAGCAGGGCACCAACGGCCCCTTTGCCGAGACCTCGCGCATTCAGGAGGACACCAGGTACCGCATCGCCCTGGTCCCCGGCGTGGCCGAGGCCGCTCCGTTGTCCTTTCAGACGGTCCAGATCGAGCGAGCCGGGCAGCTCTTCCGGTTCTTCATCGTGGGGTATGACACCAAGGGATTTGGCGGGCCGCCGGGCATCCTGGCCGGGCGCGGCATCAAGCAGGCCCACTACGAGATGGTCGCGGCCCAGGGCATGCGCATGAAGCCTGGCGAGACCATCCGCCTGGGCCTGCACGACTACACCGTGGTCGGCGTCACCGGGAAGATGGTCTCCTCCGGCGGCGACCCGGTGGCCTACGTCACCCTGGCCGACGCCCAGGAGATCCAGTTCCAGAACGACAACGACGCCATCCGCAACAACCGCGAGCGCATCAAGGCCACGGTGGCGGGCATCAAGACCCTCACCCCGACCCAGGCCGATCTCCTGACGCGCACCCTGACCAGCGTCACGGAGTCCACGCACACGGTGAACACCGTGGTGGCGCGGCTGGCCCCCGGCGCGAGCCTGGAGGACGTGCAGGGCCGCATCAACCGCTGGAACCATTTCCGGGCAATGAGCGACGCGGAGCAGACCCACGTGCTGACCACCGGCCTCATCGAGAAGGCGCGCATGCAGCTCGGCCTGTTCCGCATCATCCTGCTCGTCATCTCGGCGGTCATCATCTCGCTCATCATCTACACCTCGACCATCGACAAGATGCGGGTCATCGCCACCCTGAAGCTGATTGGGGCGCAGGACCGGGTCATCGTGGGCATGATCCTGCAACAGTCCCTGCTCATGGGCCTGCTGGCCTATGGCATCGGCTACGGCCTGATCCTGCTGACCTACGACAAGTTTCCGCGCCGTATCGTCCTGAACGCCTTTGATCTCCAGTCGCTCTTCGTCATCATCCTGGTCATCTGCGCCGTCTCCAGCTTTGTGGGCATCCGCAAGGCCATGCGCGTGGAACCGGCCGAAGCGCTGGGCGGGTAGCCATGTACGCTGTGGAGGTCGAGAACCTGACGAAGGTCTATGGCAAGGGCGACACGGCGGTGACGGCCATCGCCGAGGCCACGCTCCAGGTCAAGCCCGGCGAACTGGTGGCTCTGCTCGGCCCTTCGGGTTCTGGCAAGACCACGTTGCTCACGGCCATCGGCCTGATCAACGAGCCGACCCATGGCCGCGTGGTCATCGACGGCACCACCGTGGCCGACGAGGGCTGGACCACGGGGCTGGACCTGAAGCGTGTGCGGCGCGAGAAGCTCGGCTTCATCTTCCAAGCACACAACCTGATTCCGTTCCTGAACGCCCAGGAGAACGTCATGGTGGCGCTGGAGATCAACAACATGCCAAAGAAGGAAGCCCAGGACAGGTCTGCGGAGCTGTTGGCTGCGCTGAACCTGGGCCACCGCCTGGGGAACTATCCCTCGGCCCTTTCGGGCGGAGAGTCGCAGCGGGTGGCCATTGCCCGCGCCCTGGCCAACCGGCCCAAGGTCATCCTGGCCGACGAACCCACGGCGGCCTTGGACACGGAGAACGGCCAGAACGTCATGGCCCTGCTCAAGGCCTTGGCGGTGGAGAATCACTCGGCCATCATCGTGGTCACCCACGACCACCGCATGGTGGAAGGCTTTGACCGGATTTTCCAGGTGAGCGACGGCAGGATCATCAGCGAAGAGAACACGCCGCTGCACTAGCCGCGCGGCAGGTTGAGCAACGCTTTTGCACCGGAGGTGCCCCCCTCATGCGACTGTCCTACGTGTTCCGTGAACTGTACCTGCGCCGCAGACGCAGCCTGACCTCCATGCTGGGGCTGGCCGTGGGCATCGCGCTGCTGGTGGTGGTCAACGCCCTGTCCTCGGCCTTCCGCGAGGCCGCCCGAGCGCCCTTGGCCGAGGTCGGCGCGGACATCAGCATCCAGCGTAACGGCGACGTACCGCAGGAGCTGGCCGGGCCGGTGTTCCCCTGTTCCGCAGTGACTCTGCGCAAGGACGAGGTGGAGAAGGTGCGGCAGGTGCCGGGCATCACCGGCGTGGCCACCGGCGTGCTGCTCTGGGTTTTCGACGCGGACCAGTTCACCATCATCATGGGCCTGGACCCGCAGTCCCCGCTCGGGCCGGGCAGGCTGCGCCACTTCATCACACAGGGGCGGTTCCTTGAGGGCGGGCCAGAAGCCCTGCTTGAGGTGAACTACGCCCTGGAGCGGCACCTGAAGATCGGCGACAGCGTCAGCGTCGCGGGCAAGCGCTACCCCGTGGTGGGCTTGGTGGATGCCTCCAAGGCGGCCAAGGTCGCCGTGGCCGGCGTGTACCTGCCTCTGGCTGAGGCCCAGACGTTGGCCCAGACCTCCCCCCAGGTCCAGTCCGTGTCCCCCTTCGCTCCGGGTGACGTGAACCTGCTGTTCCTGACCGCAGACCAGCGCCGAGTCCCTGGACTAGCGGCCACGCTCAAGGGCATCCTGGGCGACAAGGTCAGCATCTCCACGCCGGAGTCCTTCCTGAAGCAGTTGGGCAACCTCTTCGCCCTGTCCGACACCTTCGCCCTGGCCGTCTCGGCCATCGCCATCGCGACGGCGGCGCTCCTGGTGCTGAAGACCACCGCCGGGAACATCAACGAGCGGGCGCGGGAGATCGGCGTGCTCAAGTGCCTGGGCTGGACCAATGCCGACGTCATCAAGCAGCTTCTGGCCGAGACGCTCATCCAGTGTCTGCTGGCCGGAGTCCTTGGGTTGGCCTTGGCCTGGCTGGCCTGCCTGGGTCTGGGCTTCCTTGAGGTGCGCATCCCCATCCCCTGGGAGATGGCCCCGACTCCGCACTTCCTGCCTGGCGGCGGGGAGCCGGTGTTCAAGACGCTGTCCCTGCCCATGCGACTAGCCCCCAGTCTGGCGGCCTTCGCCCTGTCCCTGTGCGTCCTCATCGGCGGTCTGACCGGCGGCCTGCTGGCCCGGCGCATCGCCCGCATCAAGCCCTCGGAGGTTCTCCGTCATGAATAATACCGGCGTCATGAGTGATCCCGCCATCCTGAAGGCCACGGGCCTCAAAATGAACTACGGCGACCTGCCGGTGGTCAAGGGCGTGTCCCTGGATCTGTTGCCGGGTGAGTTCGTCAGCCTCGTGGGCCGCTCGGGCAGCGGCAAGACTACGCTCCTGGCGCTGCTCTCCGGCTTGGAGAGGGCGGACGCAGGGCAGGTGCTGCTCGACGGCGTGGACATCACCACCGCCTCGGAGGACGAGCTGGCCCTGCTGCGCCGCAGGTCCGTGGGCTTCATCTTCCAGTCCTTCCAGCTCATCCCCACGCTGACCGCCTGGGAGAACGTGGCCTTGCCGCTGTTCCCGGTGGCCATGCCCGAGACTGTGCGCCGCCAGCGCGCGGAGGCCTTGCTTGGGCAGATGGGTCTGGGCAGCCGCCTGGAGCATCTGCCGGGCGAGCTTTCCGGCGGAGAGAAGCAGCGCGTGGCAATCGCGCGCTCCCTGGTGGGCCGCCCCAAGCTCATCTTCGCCGACGAACCCACGGGCAACCTGGATTTCCAGACCGGGCAGGAGATCATGGACATCCTGCGCCGCCTGAACACCGAGGACGGCATCGCCATCCTTATGGTCACCCACGACCTGGAGTTGTCCAAATCCGCCAACCGGGTCCTGCGCATGCAGGACGGGGAGTTACTCGCATGAAGCGCGCCACCATTCGTCTGATCTGCCTCGTCTGCCTGTTTGCCCTCGGCCTTAACGCAACCGCAACGGTCGCCCTCGCCGCCGCCAAGCCCGTGCGGGTGGACGTTTTGTACATGAACCACGGGCCGCTCAAGCCCACGCTCCAGAAGATGGCGGACCTCTTCGCCAAGTACAAGGACGTGGTGACGGTCTCCTGGCACGACTTCGAGAGTCCCGAAGGCGAGAAATTCATGGCTGCCAAGGGCATCAAAAACCATGTGCCGCTCATCATCTGGATCAACGACGCGGACACTGTGCAGGTGGATGGCGCGAAGGTCAGCTTCACCGGGTTCCCCAGCGGCTCCGGTCCGGCCATGTTCCAGGGCAAGTGGAACCTGGACCTGCTGGCCAAGGCCCTGAACCAGGCCACCGGCAGGAAGTAGGCCATGTTGAACACGTCCTACGTGGTCAATGAGCTGCGGAGGCGTCCGCACCGCACCCTGGTCAACGTCCTGGGCATTGCGGTGGCCATCGCCCTGTTTGTGGCCATCAACGCGGTGTCCGACGGCTACCGCAAGGCCGCCAGCCGCCCCTTCGAGAACCTTGGGGCGGACCTGCTCGTCCAGCGCGCGGAGAAGAACCACCAGGGCCATGCCCCGATCTCCATGCGCGGGGTGCAGCTCCCGTTCTCGAACCAGCTCATCCCGGCCCAGGACGTGTTCAAGCTGGAGCACCTGGACGGCGTGGCCGCCACTGCCGGGTCGCTGTTGCTCTGGGAATTCACGCCCGGCGGCTTCCGCACCCTGCTCGGCCTCGACTTCACCCGGCAGGACCTTGGGCCTGGCAGGGTGGTGCGCGGCCTGTCCTCGGGGCGTTTGCCCGAGAAGGCGGGCGAAGCCCTGGTGGAGAAGCACTACGCCAAGTTCAACCACCTCACGTTGGGATCGGCGCTCGACCTTGGCGGCAAGTCGTTCACCATCGTGGGGTTGGTGGAGATCAAGCAAGGCGCGCAGGTGGCGGCGGCTAACTACTACCTGCGCCTTGAGGACGCGCGCGCGCTGGCTGATGCCGCGCTTGGCATGTATGAGGGCGCCGTGAATCAGGTGGCCCTGCGCCTCACCGACCCCGCCATGCAGGACCAGGTGAAAGTCCGCATCATGGCCGAAGTGCCAGGGGCCGTGGTCGGCAGTTCGGATTCCTTCCTTGAACTCATGGGCGGGGTGTCGCTGGTGTCCAGCCGCTTTGCCTTCATCGTCTCCTGCGTGGCCTTCGGCGCTGCCGTGCTGCTCATCATCAAGTCCATGACAGCAAGTCTGGTGGAGCGCACGGCGGAGATCGGCGTGCTCAAGACCGTGGGCTGGACCGGGCGGGACGTGCGGACTCAGCTCCTGGCTGAGGCTCTGGTTCAGTGCCTACTGGGCGGCCTGCTGGGCGTGGCACTTGGCTTTCTGGGGGCGCGGGGCTTAAGCAACCTGTCCATCACCATGGCGATCCCGTGGGAGCTGAACCCGCTCCCGGCGATGGCCAAGGCCGAAACCCAGGCGGCCCAGACCATGCTCCTGCCCGTGGCTGTGTCCTGGCGGCTGGCGGGCATCGCCCTGGCCCTGTCCGTGGTGGTCGGCGTGCTGGCGGCCTGGGCGCTTGGCAGGCTCACGGCGGGAATCAAGCCAGCGGTCACTCTGCGGCGGCTGTAGGGGTCGCCTCGGCCTTCCACGGGATCAGCCCCAAGATTTCAGCACAAAAATGTGAGGGGCCATTACGATACCTTTCGGACTCTCGTCCCCCCCGGGGGGTGGCCTGGCCGAGGTCGCCGAGCGCAGGTCCACCATGGGCCACGTCAATGCATCCTGACTCTTCTGTCTGCGATGGTCCACAAGGTACACCTTCTGCTACGGCTGCCGGAGGTCCAGGAAGGCCCTGTTCGCCGTGTTCCATAATCTTGCCGTTGGCCATGTTGACACACTTTCCCTGATTGTCTGTGACCTTTCGTGACGCGACCTGCTACACCATCACGAGGAGGGCAAGGTCATGGCGAACATCGGGTACGTGCGAGTCGGCACCACAGACCAGAAGACGGACAGGCAGCTTGTGGGCGTGGCCCTGGACAAGGTGTTTGAGGACAAGGCCAGCGCGGCGGACACGGCACGGCCACAGCTCCTGCTTTGCCTAAACTTCGTGCGGGCAGAGGACACCCTGCATGTCCATTCGATTGACCGCCTGGCCCGCAACCTTCAAGACCTCCTGCGGCTCCTGGGGCAGCTTGTGGGCAAGGGCGTGACGGTCCAGTTCCACAAGGAGCACCTGACCTTCTCCGGGCAGGATGATCCCTTCCAGCGGCTCCGGCTCCAGATCATCGGGGCTGTGGCTGAGTTTGAGAGGGCGCTGATTAAGGAACGCCAGCGGGAGGGGATCGCCAAGGCCAAGTCCATGGGCAAGCACCTGGGCAGGGACAGGAAGCTGACCCCGGAGCTGGAGCGGACGCTCAAGGCGCGGGCCGATGCTGGCGAGGAGAAGAAGGCCCTGGCCCTGGAGTTCGGGGTCAGTAGGCAGACCCTGTACCGCATCCTGGGCCGCGAGGCGAAGCAAGGTGGCCGTCAGTAGTTCAGTATCCGATCCGCCTTCTTCACCAGCTCATACAGGGTCTTCATGTCCGACAGAGGGGCCGGGCTGTCTTCTGCACCCACACCGTGGATGCCCAGGCACTTGCCTCAAGCCGCGAGGTTGCCCTCGCTCAAGCTGAACAACTTGGCTTGTTCCAGCAACGGGTACTGGAGGCTGTCACCTTTGGCGAAAGCCACGGCGGGTCCGTTGAGGAAGATGGACACATCGTCGCCCTCATTCAGGGCCATGTTGCCGAACCTGAAGGCGTTCCACTGGAGTTCAGGGTTATCGCTGGAGATGATGATGAGTATTTGCATTTTCTATCTCAACCTCATAAAAATAAAGAAGATTAATGTCTCTACGCCGTCCTGCTGAGGACCGCAAGGGGTTGGCTATCTTCCCCGATCCTCTGGACGTGACGCTGGACTTCCTTTATCACGGTCACTTCGCCCTGCCGGGGCGGGGTGACCATTTTGTGTGCGAGGAGAAGACGTTGCAGGAACAGCATGAGAACCTGACAGAGGGTGTAGAAGAGGCCGAACAGCGCCGGGACCGGCACTTCAACCCTTGGCGGATGCCCCGGACGGAGAAGGCGCAGGCGGCCATCCGGGACGTCGTCCACCAACTCCAGAGCTACGAGCGTTACTACAAGCTCCGCAAGCGCAAGCGCCGTGCTGCTGACCAGGAGGTCTTTGAGGCCACGGTGTCTCGGCCATCGCTTCGGACCTCATGTACCACTTCATCCAGGGGCATGAGTACGGGGTCTACATCACCCGTTCCAACCGCAAGCTGGGGCGCAAGAGCCGTTACCGGCCCCCTGCCTACGGCAAGACCCTCCCCGACATCTTGAACAACATGGCAGAGCCGGAGATGGCGTACGTCGAGCAATCCGTCGGCTACAAGGGCTACTTCGGCCCATCCAAGGAGACGACCATCCACGCGGGCAAACGGCTCATCACGCGGGTGGAGGAAGCCGGACTTAGGCTTGAGGACTTCGGCCTCGTCCCCGGCCAGGAGGTTCTCCAGCTCAAGCGCGTCAAGAAGGGTGGCTGGGACAAGGGCGACAACGCGGAATACAAGGACACCCCAGAGACCATCCTGTACCGGGAGCAGGTCCAGGCCATCAACGGGTGGCTGGAGTTGGCGGAGATCGACTTCGACGAGGCGTACTGTCCCGGAGACAAGCCCGTGGATTCTCGGGACCGGAGGCTGCGGCGTGTCTTCACCCAGGGGAGGTTCGACAGCGGGGGCAGACTGTTCGACGGGTTCTGGCAGCCTCTGGGCAAGGAAGCACAACGGAAGGGCTTGATGATCGACGGAGAGGACGTGGCGGAGCTGGACTACGGCCAGATGAACCCACGCATCCTCTACGGCCTCTGCGAGGCGCTGCCGCCTGAGGGGGATGCCTACGCCATCCCCGGCTTCAAGGACCACCGGAGCGGTGTGAAGAAGGTCATGAACGCCATGCTCTTCCAAGACAAGCGGCTGGCCAGGATGCCCAAGGGGGTCCGCAAGGACTTCGAGAAGCGGCACCGGGTGGAGGATGTCATGGTGGCGATAGAACAAGCCCACCCGGCCATCAAGGGCTGCTTCTTCACCGGGATCGGCCACGCGGCACAGTTCACGGAGAGCCATGTGCTGGTGGGCGTTCTTCTGACTCTCCGTGGGCTTGGCATCCCTGCCCTCCCTGTCCATGATTCCGTGATCGTGGGGAAGTCGAACCAAGACAAGGTCAGGGAGGTCATGCTCTCCTGCTTCCTCAAGGGAACAGGAGTTCCTGGTGTCGTGGGGGAGGTGGAAAGATGATCAAGACCGACTACAACTACCAGTACCAGGGGAGACCACCACTCTCTATTAGTGGGACTCGTAAGCCCTGACCGAATGGAACCAGCGCCAGAAGCGCAAGCAGGACGTGACCGCCAGAGCGGGCCTCCCCAACCACATGTACGGCTACTGCCGGGTCATCGGCTGCGGCAAGCCAGCCAGGGCAGGAACTGCGGACGGTCTGGACCAGCGGTACTGCCGCGCCCATGCCGACCACAACCAGCGGCATGGCAGCCCGCTCAAGGGGTCGTACACGGCCAGGGAGCTGAACCCCTACCGGCAGGGCGGCCCTGGCCTGGATCGTGGCCCACGAGGGCAGCCAGTGGGTGCAGAACGCCATCCAACGGGTCCAGGGCCTCTACCAGCAGGCCGGGCCGTACGTGGAGGCCTCCCGCTTGCGTGGCCTGCCTCCTCAGCAGCGGGCCAAGGCCGCCCTGGCACGGCTCAGAAAGCACGGCATCGACCCCCGGCTGGTCGTGGCGGCGTGGCTGGCCGTGGAGATGCTGCTCCAGGACGATCCTCAGCCCGTGCAGGGCAAGGAGTACACGCGCGTCCAGGCAGCCAAGGTCATCCACCGCATGGCCTCTGGATCGAATCGGCGCTGGGTGCGGGAAGTCCCATCCCTCATCTGGCCGGGGCAGAAGCAGACCGTGATCCAGGAGATGCACGTCTACCCCCGGAGCCGGGGCCGCGTCCTCCGGCACCTTGGGGAAGAACTGGAGTCGGCAGTGGGACTGCTGGTGGGTCACCACCTCGCGGACGTCAGCGCCTTCAAGCATGAGCAGGACGCGGCAGGGGCCTCAGGCGCTCGGCCCTACCCGAGGGGCTGGGTGTCCAGGCCCAGGACCAAGGACGGCGAGGAGAAGTAGGACGCCGCGTTGCGGGGGGGGGGACGGCATTGGTGGACGCAACTGGACCAATATCCAATGCGTCCACTGTCGCCGAGGACTCGCCCGGTAGCTCAACAACCCCAACGATTTGCGCAAGGCCGTAGAGCGTGTCGCGGGGCCGGGATGATGTACAGGTCCACCCAGGCCTCTTCGAGGGCTTAGAAGCGATCCAGGCGAGCCGGTTTCCTTGGGAAGGGGGGCGGTTACGGCTCCAGCACCCAGCGGCACCCCTTCAGCCGCTCCAGGTCCACCACGGCCCCGAAGACCAGCTTGAGGACCACGGCCTCCCGAAGGTGCTGGATCGGGAAGGCCCCTTCGTACCTGCCCGTCACGTCCGAGAACTCGCCTTGCTCATGCCCCAGCATCTCCTTCACGGCCCTGCGGTCCAGGCCCAGGTGCTTGGCCCGTGTGAACACCGTGTGCCGGAATGAGTGGAACACCTTGGCGCTCTTCTCACCGTCAGCCCCGCCCACACCACAGCTCCGGCGGTAGCGGGTAAACCAATGCCCGGCGGTCCCGGACAGATTGCCCGTGGATGCGCGGACCCCCAGGCCAGGGAACAAGCGGTCCTTGCCCTTCGCCTGGAGCGACTTCACACGATCCGGGAGACCCAGCGCAATCAGGGCGGGGTGGATCGGCACCTTCCGCTTCCCTGCCTCGGACTTGAGGTGCTTGCTCCCTTCGTCGTTGATGTCCAAGAACCTGGCCCCGGAGCCGTCCTCCTGGCGGATGTCCTCCAGGTGAAGCTGGCACAGCTCCTCCAGCCTCGCCCCGGTGTGCAGGCCCAGCAGGGGCAGCCAGAAATGCCAGGAGGCCCGGAGGTGGCCCGGCCTGAAGTGGTCCGGGTGGAACAGCAGGGTCAGCTCCTGGTCGGTGAAGGCGGTGGGCTTGACCCCGGAGGTCTTACGATGGACTTCCAGCACCTTGTTCAGGGAGCGGGCGGGCCAGTCCTGATCCAAGAGCCTTTCCTCCTCCAACCAGTTTACGAAGCTGCGGACGTTGGCGAAGGCTGCGGTCAGGGTTGAGGCCCTGAGCTTGTCCCCCTCCGGGATGTCCTGGGCCATGAGCTGGGCCAGCGTCTTGCCTGTGTAGGGAGCGGTCTGGCTGCGCCGCTTGGGCAGGTGGTGCATGACCTTGTGGTACTGGCGGGTCCCGGTCCAGGGCCGTGGCAGGGATGGCCTGGGGGGCCTCACGGTAGCTCTGGGGATCGGCGCTCACCATGGCCACGAAGCCCTTCAGGACAGGGGTGATGGCCCTCGCGCTGGGCATGGTCCACTTGGTGGACTTGCCCTCGATGTACTTCTCCAGGGCCTGGTCCAGGCGGAGGCCCCTCGTGGTGGCGGCGGGCCGGGCAGGCATAGCGTCACCCGTAATCTGGTTGAAGGTGGTCGCTGGCACCGGGTCGCTGTAGTCGCCCCAGGTCCGCCGCTGCTCGATGCGTAGACCTTGGACACGGGCCTTGAGCAGTTCACGGGCCAGGAGGGAGTAGTCCAGCGGGTGGGCCTGAAGGTCCAGCCCCTCCGCCTCCAGCAGCTCCTTGGCGTCCTGGAGGGCCACGCCGTAGTCCCCGGTTGCCAGCCGCTCCGCGGCGTCACTCTCCAGGTGGGCAAGCGTCTCCGCGCGGGCTTCCAGGGCCTCCTCGGTGGTGGGGCTGGTGGTGCGGGAACGGGCCTCCTCAGCTTCAGCCAGAGTCTCATGGAGCCAGCGGGCGGCCAGCTCCTGGGCCTTGGCCTGGGTGAGTTGGTGCGTGGGCTGGGCAGCGGCCCCGGCGGCAAGGCGCTCCCGGAGCTGGACGAACTCCAGGTCCAGGCGGTGGGCTTCGGCCCGGCCCTTCTCGCAGGCCCCGCGGTGGTTGATGGTCCCCAGGCTGAAGGTCAGCACGGTGCGCCCGTAGTGCGGCACCAGATCAAGGGGGACACGGCGGCGGTAGTGCCAGTTGGAAGTACCCGGACGGCGGTGGACGCCTTGGCATTTGGACATGTCGCTCATGACTCCGTGTGTAGCAGCCATGTGCAGCAGTCGGCAAGCCGGAAGCCCTTGGTGGGCCTGAAGGAGATACGAAATCAGCGGGTTATGCGCTGGGGTGCCTGCATGAGGATGATTTCGCGCATGGTGTGTGTCGGCCCCCTGGACAAGCGAAGATCTGGAACTCTCGCACAAAATGCGGCGGGCCTCAAGCCGGGCAGCGGGGCGAATGCCGGGGCGGCGGAACGGTGAAATGCGTGGTGAAAGCCAGGCTGGCAGCCAGGTCGGTGCGCGTGCAGGGCGATGCTCTGGGCGGCGGGTGGACGACACCCAGGCCGACATACGGATTAGGGGCAGCAGAGAAACGGGCTGGCGGGCAAAAACGGGGAACCCTGACCAGCGCGGCGCAGTCCGCACAGAAGAACAGCCTGGAGCAGCCAGACGTTGATATTAGCGTATTGACAAAACAAGGCCACCGGGTTAGTATTAGCGCACAACATGGGCGAACGGCATACGGCACCGCCCAAGGGAGGACCCATGCACAAGAACGGCGATGTGCGCTGCGGCGACTGCGAACACTATTCGGACGAGGGCTGCGAACAGGCGGCCGAGGCCCTGGCCCTGGACGGCTGGCCGCGCATGTGCGCCTGCCCCGACGACTCGGCCGAGGCCTCGCGCTGCCCGGAGTTTTCAGCCAGCGCGGGCCACGCCCAGGCCCTGGACGAGGAGGCCAGCGCGGCCAGGGCCCATGCCCGGGTCTCGGCCATCAAGCATTACCAGTCCTGGTAGCGGAATACTCCCTGGCAGCCCCGGCGCGTTGCCCCCTTCCTGCGCGCCCCGGCCAGCCCCTGCGGCCCGGCGCCGGCCAGTTCCTGCTCCCTGGTCAGGCGACGGGCCGCACATTCCGGCTATGCAATTAGTCAACGCGCAATGTTTGAGCGGAAGCAGATGCACACCTCCACCCCGGAATGCTCCGGGGGAAGGCAGTTGACGACCTCCAGCTGTCCGCCCAACTGGTGGCGCACCAGCCCGTGCATCAGCTTCATGCCCAGGCTCTGCGCCCGCGCCGGGTCCAGGCCGAGGGGCAGGCCGGGCCCGTCGTCGCGCACCAGGATGCAGACGTGGCCCTTGCAGTCCTGTCCGGCGCGGATGTCCACCCGGCCTGGCCTGGCCTCGGTGCTGGCGTGCTTGAAGACGTTGGTCAGGGCCTCGTTCAAGGCCAGGCCCAGCGGAACGGCCTGGTCCAGGCCTAGGGCCAGGCCCATGGCCTGGTTGGACAGCTCCACCACCAGCGACAGGGTCAGGCCCCCGGAGTAGACCTCGCGCAACTGGTTGAACAGGGCGCGCACAAAGCGCTCCAGACTGATGCCCCCCTCGATGCCGACGCCGTGCAGCTGCGCGTGGATCAGGCTCATGGCCTGGACCTTGCCCCGCAGCTCCTCCAGGGTTTGGCGGGCCTCGGGATTGCTGAGCCGCCGCCCGGCCATGTCCATGAGCGAGGAGATGACCTGGAGGTTGTTCTTCACCCGGTGGTGCACCTCGTGCAGCAGGGCGTCCTTTTCCCGCAGCGAGGCCCGGATGCGCTCCTCGTCGCGCCGGGTGCGCACCTCGCGCCACATGCCGTCCAGCAGCAGGGTGGTCTGGAGGGTGTCCTCTGCGGTATAGGGCTCGGCCTTGTCCGTGAGGCACAGCACAGCTGCGGAGCGCAGGCTGTCCAGCGCGGGCACGCCCAGAAAGCGGGTCACTGCGGGGTGCCCAGGCGGCACCAGGTGCGCCGACTGTGAATACTCGTTGATCAAGAGCGGCAGGCCGTTTTGCACCACCAGGGCCCAGGGCAGCTGCCCGCTGGCCGGAAAGCCCGGAATCTGCCCCCTGGTCATGAACGCGCCGGTTTCCCAGGCCTTGGGCTCCAGGCTCTTGTCGTCGTCGCTGACGAAGAACAGCACCCCGGCGGCGCTGTCCGTGAGCCGAATGGCCTCGCGCAGGGTGAAGGCGGCCAGTTGCTGCTCCGTGGCCGGACTGAGGCGCGAGAGCTCGTACAGGGCCTCGAACCGGGCCTGGTTGCGGCGCAGCTCGTGCTCCATGCGTGCGCGCTCGGTCAGGTCCACCACGCCGCACACCAGCCCCTCGAAGCGGCCCTGCTCCTCCACGATGGGCGAGGAGACCACATGGGCCGGAAACTTGGTCCCGTCCTTGCGCATGAGCACAAAGTCCGTGGCGCTGGTATTCCCGGACTCCAGGTCCGAGAGGCGTTTTCCGGACGGGGGCTGCGGCCACTCCAGCACGTCCGTGGGCGTCATGTTCATCAGCTCGGCCGAGGCGTAGCCCAGCATGGCGCACAGGCGGTCGTTGACAAAGATGGTGCGGCGGTCCGCATCCACGGCCCACACGCCCTCGTGCATGGACTCCAGCAGCTTGCGCGAGAGGCGCTCGCTCTTGAACAGCGCCTCCTCGGCCTGCTTGCGCCCGGTGATGTCCGTGTGCGCTCCGGCCACGCGGACCACCCGGCCTGAGGCATTGGCCAGGGCCGCCCCGCGTCCGAAGATCCAGCAGTAGTGCCCGTCCTTGTGGCGCAGGCGGTACTCCACCTGGAAGATGGTCGTCTGCCCGGAAACGCAGCGCATGTTCGCGGCCATGACCCGGTCAAAGTCCTCCGGATGGATGCGCGAGGTCCACTCCTCCACGTCGTGGCGCAGCTCGTCCGGGGCGTAGCCGATGATCTCCATCCAGCGGTCGGAGTAGTACACCTCGCCCTGCAGCAGGTCCCAGTCCCAGATGCCGTCGTTGGCCCCGCGCAAGGCCAGATCGTAGCGCTCCTGGATCAGGGTCAGGGCTGCCTCCATGCGCTTGCGCTCGGTGACGTCCGAAAGCAAGAACTGCACCGCGATGGGTGCGCCCGCGGCGTCGCGCAGCAGCGCGCCGCGCTGGTACACCCAGCGACGCTGGCCCCAGGCGTCGTACACCTCGTATTCGTATTCCGGCTGCAGCACACCGGCGGCGGCCTCCTGCGCCCACTGGGCCACTTGGGCCCGCCACTCCGGGGCCACGGCCCCAAGCACCGCCGGGTCGGCCTGGAGATACTGCTCCGGCGTGTAGCCGAACAGCCGCTCCACGCTGGGGCTTACGTACTCGTAAAGCATGGTGCGCAGGTTGATGCGCATGATAACATGTTCGGTCCAGCTCTCGGCCAGTTGGCGATAGCTTTCCTCGCTCTTCCGCAGGGCCTCCTCCACAAGCTTGCGTTCGGTGATGTCGCGTGAGGTGCCGCAGTAGCCGGTGATCTCGCCCTCCTTGCCGCGCATGGGCCGCACCAGCACCTCCAGGGGCACCAGGGAGCCGTCGGCATGGCGCAGGTCCATCTCCACGCGGTAGGCCTCGTCCTGTTCCCCTGGCGCGGTCGTCGCCTGCCTGCGGGCCATGAGCCCGGCGATCATGACCATGGACTCCTGGGTGAACAACTGGTCAAAGCGCATGGCCATGAGCCGGGACAGAGGCAGGCCGGACAGCCTCTCGGCCGAAGGGCTTAAGTAGGTCCAGCTCAAGTCCGCGTCCGTGGTCCAGATAACGTCCACCACATTGTCGGCCAGCAGGGCGTAGCGGGCGTTGGTTTCGTGCAGGGCCGCCTCGGCGCGTTTGCGTTCGGTGATGTCCATGAACATGCCGAAGGCCCCGACGTAGTTCCCGTCCTTGTCCATGAGCGGCTTGGCCGAGGCCAGGGTCCACAGGGCCGTTCCGTCCTTGCGCCGGAAGCGGCGCTCGTAGACCTCGTCGTGCCCGGCGCGGCGCTGGGCCATGCGCCGGGTGTGCAGGCCCCAGTCCTCCGGAAAGATGAAGACCTCGGAGGGGGCCTGGAGCATTTCCTGTATGGTGTAGCCGAGCATTTTGGCCATGGCCGGGTTGACGAAGGTGGCGCGCTGCTGCGCGTTGATGGTCCAGATGCCCTCGTTGGCCGTCACCACGATGAGCCGGAAGCGCTCCTCGCTCTCGCGCAGGGCCTCTTCGTTGCGCTTGCGCTCGGTGATGTCGATGTTGACGCCGATGAGGCCGAGGATGTCCTCGCCGTCGCGGATGGGCGCCACGATGTTGTGGAACTCCCGCTGCGCACCGCTCTTGATGGTGTACGCGCACTCCTCGGACACGATCTGCCCGGCCATGGCGCGGCTGTTGTTGGCGCGCCAGTGCGCGAGGGTCTGCTCGTCGAAGCGCGCGTGCGTCGGAGAGGCTTTCGTCAGGTCGCCCCAAAGCCGGATGGACTCCTCGCTTTGCAGAATGATCTGCTGGCTTATGTCGCGCGCCCAGAAGTCAAAGGGCAGGTTGCGCAGCATGGACCCCAGCAGGGCCTCGTTCTTGCGCAGGGTCTCCTCGGTGCGCTTGAGTTCGGTGATGTCGCGGGCGATGCTGTCGATCACCGTGACCTTTCCGTCGGCGTCGTACTGGAAGTGGATGCTCCAGGAGACATGGCGCACCTCACCGGTCACGGAGAGGAGCCGGTTCTCATGGGTCGTGTGGGTAAGTCTGCGCTCGACCCAGCCCAGGTAGGCCACGGTGGACGATTCATGGTCGTCGGGGTGGATGATTTCAGTGGCCAGCCGGCCCAGGCAGTCCTCGGGCTCCAGCCCGAGCAACGTGCGCACCATGGGGTTGACGTAGGTGAACCGGCCTGCGGCGTCCACCTGGGTGATGAGGCTCTGGGTGCCCTCAACAAGCTCACGGAAGCGCTCCTCGCTCTCGCGCAGGGCCAGCACGGCGCGCTTGCTCTCGGTGATGTCGCGCACGATGGCCCAGAGCCGCACGGAACTCTGGGCATCGTCCGCCTCGCGATAAATGCGCAGGGACACGGGGAACACCGATCCGTCCTTGCGGATGTACTCCTTCTCGAACACGTCCGAGTAGCCCCGCACAAAGACCTGCTCCTTCAAGACGCGGGCCTCGGCCTCGTGCCAGCGGGCCGGAGTGATGTCCTCGTAGGTGAGGGCGGCGATTTCCTGCTCGGCATAGCCCAGCATGTCGCGGAAGGCTTTGTTGTGCTCGATGATGAAGCCGTTTACGTCCACGGCGGCGAAGCCGTCGCGCATGTTCTCGTGCAGGGAGCGGTACTTGCGCTCCGAGGCGGAGAGCTCGGCCTCCAGGCGCTTGTGCTCGGTGATGTCCAGGTGCTGGATGATGAGGTTGCTGGTCTGGCCGCATTCGTCCTGCACGGCGGAGATGGTCAGGTCCAGCATGCACCGGGTGGGCCGGGCCAAGTCCAGCCCGTGGACGCGGCCCGTGTCGTAGGCCAGGGTGAAGCGCTCCGTGCCGCCCTGTTCGTAGACCCGGCGTATCTGCGGCATGAAGCCCTGCTCCAGAGCCTGGTTGTCCGCAAAGATGTTGAACTTTCCGACCACGTCCGCGTCGGTGATCTGCAGTCGGTCGCGCAGGGCCTGGTTGGTGCGGATGAGCGTGCCGTTCTCGTCGGAGATCCACATGGACATGGGGCTCTGCTCGATGATGCACTCCAGGAAGGCCTTGGAGGTGCGCAGCTCGTCCTCCGTGCGCTTGTGCTCGGAGATGTCCAGGTGCTGCACGATAAGGTTGGTGGTGCGGCCGTGCTCGTCCTGCACGGCGGAGATGGTCACGTCGAGGAAGGCCGAGCTGGCCCTGGCCAGGTCAAGCCCCTCGATGCGGCGGGTGTCGTAGGGCAGCATGAACCGGGTCGTGCCGCCTTCGTCGTACACCCGGCGTATCTGCGGCATCAGCCCCAACTCCAGGGCCTGGTTGTCCTCAAAGATGTTGAAGCGGCCGACAACCTCCTCCTCGGTGACCTGGAACAGCGTGCGCAGGGCTTGATTGGCGCGGATGAGCGTGCCCGACGCGTTGGAGATCCACATGGACACCGGGCTCTGCTCGATGATGCAGTCGAGAAAGGCCCTGGAGGTGCGCAGCTCCTCCTCCAGGCGTTTGCGCTCGGTGATGTCGAAAAGCGCCAGCTGCAGCGCCCTGGGCTTGCCTTGGCCGTCGCGCACCAGGGTGCCGCGCGCGCTCACCCAGTGCCTGTTGCCCCGGGTGTCGAGGATCTCGTGCTGGTACTCGGGGCGGATGATGCCCTGGCGGTTTTCCTCCAGCCACTGCTTGACGTGCTCGCCCCAGCCAGGGGCCACGATGCGCTCCGGCGGGGAGGCGAGCACCGTCTCCGGCGTGTGGCCGAACAGGCGCTCCATGCTCGGGCTCACGTATTCCGGCCTGCCGGTGTCCAGGTTGATGCGCATGACCACCTGGTCGGTCCAGCCCTCGGCCAGCTCGCGGTAGCGGGCCTCGCTCTGGCTCAGGACCTCGCGGGCGCCGCGCTCCTCGGTGATGTCGCGGAAGGTGAACTGCGCCACCAGGTCCTCGCCGGGTGCAGGTGGGCGCAGCGCGCCCACCTGGTGGATGAAGCGGTGTTCCCCGCTTTTGTGCACCAGCTCGAACTCATAGGCGGGCTGGAGCTGGCCCTGCCTGATCTGCTCGATCCACTCCCCGGCCTGCTCCCGCCACTGCGGGGCCACCACGCGCATGCCCAGGCCAGGGTCGTCGTAGAACTCCTGGGGCGCATAGCCCATGACCCGCTCCATGCTCGGGCTCACGTACTCGTGGAGGCCCTTGGTCAGGTTCACGCTGAGCATGACCTGCTCGGGCCAGGCCTCGATGAGCTGGCGGAAGTGCTCCTCGCTCTGGCGCAGTGCCTCGCTGCTTTGGTGCTCCTCAGTGTGGTCCGAGGCCACGCCATGGAGCAGCATGCCCTGGCCGTCCGGCCCGGGCGCCAGCACCAGGCGCTGCTCGATCCAGCGCAGGCGGCCGTCCTTGTCCACGACCTCGAATTCATACTTTTCGCGCACCTGGCCCTGGTTGATCTCGGCCATCCAGGTCCGCAGGGGTTCGCGCCAGGCCGGGGCCAGGCAGAGCCGCATGAAGGTCTCCGGGTCGTCGTAGAAATCCTGGGGAGTCAGGCCATGGATCTCCGTCACCCTGGAGTTGATGTATTCGTAGCGTCCCTCTGGCAGGCGCATGGTGAAGAAGATGTCGCGGGAGTTCTCGGCCAGGGACAGGAAGCGCGCCTCGTTCTCCAGCAGCGATTGCCTGGCCTGGCGCAGCTCGGTCACGTCCGTGGCCACGCCCTGCAGCAGCAGGCCCTGGCCGTCCGGCCCGGGTGCCAGCACCTGGCGCTGGTTGAGCCAGCGCAGGCGGCCGAAGCGGTCGAGGATCTGGAACTCGTAGCTCTCCTGCACCTCGCCCCGGCTGATCTCCTCCAGCCATTGGCGCACCTGCTCGCGCCAGGCCGGGGCGATGACGCGGAACATGATGGACGGGTCGGCGTAGTGCTCCTCCGGGCTAAATCCGGTGACCTCCGCATAGGAGGGGCTCAGATACTCGAAGCAGCCGCCGGGAAAGCGCATGGAGAAGAACAGGTCGCGGGAGTTCTCGGCCAACAGGAGCAGGCGCGCCCGGTTCTCCACCAGGGCCTGTCTGGCCTCGTTCTGCCCGGATGCGTCGCGGGCGTTGCCGATGAGCGTCCGGGCCGTTCCGTCCGGGCCGCGCAGCACGCGGTGAAAGTCCTGGATCACGCGGAAGGAGCCCTCCGGCGTGCGCAGGCGATAGGTCAGGGGGTTTTCCCGAAGGTCCGCGTCCGCGCGGGAGGCCATGATGTCCCGCACGGTCTGCGCGAAACGCTCCCGGTCATCTGGATGCAGGCTGGACAGAAACGCGTCGACGTCGTATCCTTGCTCCAGGAAGTCATCCGGCAGGCCCAGGCGCCGGGCGAAGGCGGGCGTTGCGTACAGCATGCGCAGGGGGTTCAGGCTCACGGCGTACAGCACGTCCTGCGAGGACTCCAGCAGCTGTCGAAGAATATCTGCGGAAAGCGGCCTGCCGCCAGCCTTGCCCAGTGCGTTTAGCGCCATGCCAAACCTCCGCGTGGTTCTCTCTGCCCCGGAAGGGAATGTAGCATAGCTGGCAGAGGTTTGCACCCGCTGGACAGGGCGTCGGCCCCCCGCGTTTTTCTGCTTGACAGCCCCCGATGTGTGCGGCTAGAAAGACCTTCCTTCGGGGGCCGTTAACTCAGTTGGTAGAGTATATCACTTTTAATGATAGAGTCGATGGTTCGAGTCCATCACGGCCCACCAAAGCAATGTGTCCCCATCGTCTAGTGGCCTAGGACGCTGGCCTCTCACGCCGGTAACGGGGGTTCGAACCCCCCTGGGGACGCCAAGAAAATCAAGGGGTTGTCGCAAGGCAACCCCTTTTCATTTGCCTGGGGGGAAACGCTGGGGGGAAAAGATTTCTGGAGCTCGATCTCGGGCATTTCTCCGGTCTTTTCAGCAGCCAATGTTTCCCCTGCGATCCCCCATCCCATTCACGGCTTCACGGACCTCTTCCATATCAATGCCGAGGCTGCGCAAGTAGATCTCCGTCGTCTGGGCCTTTGTGTGCCGCAGCAGCTTCTGGATCAGGCCGATCCTGAACCCGTCCCGGTGAAGAGTCACAGCCGTTAGATGGCGAATCCCGTGGAACGTGAATTTTGCGACTCCGGCTTGGCGACAAAGCTTGGCCATCATGTGCTGTCTGTAGAGGAAAGCTTGTCCAGGGCGATGCGTGGGTGAACAGGTGTCCCAGGTGGCGACAAACACGTTCTTTGCCTCAGGGAAAGGCGTGCTGTTCTTCCAGGCCATGAGTTCCGCCTTGAGCTTTTCAGCCATCGGTAGCCAGTCGAACTCCCTGGCCCCTTCCCGTTTGTTGGTCCAAAGCCGGATACGGCCTTGCTCAAAGTCCACGTCGTCCCAGGTCATCCCGAAGATCTCTTTGCGCCGGGCTCCCAGGTAGATGAAGGCCAAGAGCATGACCTTGTCCTGGCCCTGGGCTACTTCAACCACCTTCCAAAAGTCGTCTTCGGAAGGGACGTCGCGAGGACTCCTAATCTCCCGGAATTTCTCGACTTCGTCAAAAGGGTTCTTCGCATCGACGGGGAAGTTCGAAATGTACTTCTTGGCCCAGTTCCAACCCCGCACGAGGTTCTTGCGGTCCTTGTTCGCGGCGTAGCCAGACCGGCTTCTGTTCTGGACGCTGAGGTACTCCAAGGCCACCTGGGTGGTGATGACACTTACAGAGACGCCCTGAACCTGTATGCCTTTCGATACGAGGAATTCCAGCAACTTCCGCAATGCCGTTCGCTTCTCGTTGAAGGTTGATTTGCTGAGCCGTCCTTCAGCATCGGCCAGATAACGTGTGCCCCATTCAAGCGGGGAGCAGATTGTAGGGGTCGGCTCCTGCTCCACTGGCGAGAGGACCATTGCTTCTCTCTCCGACAGTTCCCAGGCCGTTGCTTCCCTTTTGGACTCGCGTGTGTCGTCCGGGAACCACCGGCGTTTCTGCTTTCCGTTGACCATGACTGACCCGCGCCAACGGCGGGTGCCGTTCTTCATCTCCAAGTTTGGCATTCAGAATCTCCTTGAGCCTGAGCTCGAAAAATCGGTATGTTCCAGGGATGACCTCGATGCCACCGAGTTTTGCGGCATGGCTCCTGACTGTGCGTGGGTCTAGGCTGAGGAATTTGGCAACGTCAGCGACAGACATGGCCTTCCCGTAGATCTCATGCAGTTGGGCTCCAGCACCTCCTTCCGAGGTGCTTGGTCCGCCGTGCCCAGTGGTGGGCTGTTGCTGGTCTTCGTGTCTTGCCGTGTCGAGCATGGTTGAATCCTGGTGGCCGCTGGCGCTCAGGTTGAGCGTCTCGTACAGCCATGGGTTCCTCAATAATGGGGGAAAATTTACAGAAGTTCAGTGAGTTGGGAAAAATACTTTGAGGTGGGCCAGCAGCCCTTGGGGCAGTAATGTGCGAGGCGGTGGACCAGAAGGGCAGATGAACCCGGCGCGGTCAGGCGAGGCTCTTCAACCAGCTCCAAGAACAGCGCCCCGCCTCGTTCTTACCGAGACAGGGGCGCTGAACTTGGTGGCCATCGCTGGTTAGTCATCCTGGCAAAGCTTCTCCTTGATCCCGTACCCGATGCTTGCGGCGACGAAGACAAGGGAAGCCGCTGCCCCGACAGCGAGGATCTTGGCTGGGTGGCCGGTGGCATGAACCATGATCTGCTTGTAGAGTTCGAAGGCCAGTGTGAACGTATGGTCGCTCATGCCGGACCTACTGCCTGACCATGGACAGGATCTGACCGCCCACACGTTCAAGGTGCATGGACTCTTCGACGTCGAGCCCTCCGTCCTGAGCTGCCCGCGTATACGTGTTCAGCACGTTGAACATGGTCGCGCCCTCTTCCAGTGGCCAGGCACGTTCCACGGCCTCCGCCATCTTCTTGGTGAGCAGGAACTGGGAGTTGAGCCTGGTGAACGTCTCGTTGGGGTTGGCCACCGGCGTCTGGGTCGAGATCATGAACTGGTTCTGGCTCCTGCCAGACTCTGCCACCACTTGGCCCAGCAACTCCGGGAACTCGTCCAGGGCTCTGCGGCTGGTGTGTCGGAATCGCGAGGACGCAGCTGCAGCCAAGGCTATGAGCCCATTCGAGCAGATAAGCCTGTAGAAGTAGGCTTCCAGGCAGAAGGCCAGGGTGCCGACTTCGCTGTTGCCCAGGCTTACGCCAGGGACAATGCGATCTCTGGGAGCCACGGAGAAGGTGGAGTCATAGTGGGGCACCTTGACCAGCATCAGGCTGTCATCGAGCGAGAACTGCACCTCCTGGGTGGGCGCAATCCCGTGTTCCAGCATGGCATACAGAACCTCGATGTGGTCGATGGCCGTGTACCTGTCCGTAAAGACAGCCCTCAAGCCTTCGCCATTGAACCGGCAGAACAGGGTCTCGCGGCCCTTCGCTTCCTCCCGGACCCAGTGGTTGAGGTTGTAGGCCTGGAGGTCCTGGGGGCAACGCTCCAGGTAGGTCATGGGGATGCGCAGCTTGTTGGCCACCAGCCTCTGGGCGGATGGCAGCACGGCAACTTCCTTGCCGCTGATCCTGGCTGTGCCAAGGCTCTCGAACTCGATGTCTGAGACAGGGATGACCTGGTCGCGGTTGCCCCGGCTCTGCATGTGCACACGGCCAACAAGGGCCTCAAGGGTGCTTGTGCCTCTCATGGGCTAACTCCTTCTGGTTAGGGCTCAGAAACAACAAAGCCCCTCGCGGTTGGTGAACCGGGAGGGGCAGCATGGGGTTTTGGCTGACGGGCTGAAGGTGGGCCTACCATGCCTCACAGGCCTGGCGGTAGGCACAGTCGGAACAGAGCCATCCCTTTGTGGGCACGAAGATCCGGGCGTCGATGCCAGCCAAGGCTCCCTCGGCAATTTTTGCAAAACGCCTCCTGTCCCGTGCCGTTCGGATGGTGTCATACCGCTCGAACTTGGGCGCCTTGAGCTTGCGAAGAACGTCCATGCGGCACTGGGTGTTGGACAGGGCTGGGGCATGGCCACCGGCTGTGAGCAGGTAGCTGTAGGCCGAGAGCTGTTGGTCATCGTCGACGGCGGACTGGCTCTTCTGCTGGGCGGCAGTCTTGTGGTCCACAACGATCAGGTTGCCCTGCCCATCCCGCAGCAACAGGTCGATGACGCCGACCAACTGGTACTCGGTGGCCTTGGAGTCGCTGGAGTACAGAGGCGCAGAGAGAGGCAGTTCCACAGCCAAGACGTCAGCCCCGCCCAGGTCAACCTCCTCATGGAACGTCTTGAGCATGTTCCTGCCCATGGCGATGGCCGAAGCCAGGTCCGGGGTCTCCTTCTTGAAGATCACCGGAATGTCCGTGGCCTGGATCTCTCCGGCCAACTGCTCGGCGAAGAGGTCCTCGAGAAGGTCCAGGGGCTCGGTGATGCCCTGTTGCTTGCCAAGGTAGTATCGCTCGAGCGAGGCGTGGATTGCCTTGCCGAAGGGGAGGGAGATGGACAGGCGCTCAGGGGGACGGCGTTCGACATACTGGAAACGGTACTTCAGCCCGCAGCTCAGGTAGCTGAAAATCTGGCCGTGGGAGACGTGCAGGGAGTTCTGAAGCTCAGCGAGGGCTGCGTTTCTGGTCAATGGACACCTCCGACGGTTTGGCGTTCAGGCTGCTGCTGCGCATAGGACGGCGCTGCTGCCTCCATGCTGTTGAACTCTTCAATCAGAAGAGAAGCCTCGGACCGAGAAACGTGGTCGAGAACGACGCCAAAGCGCTCGATGCACAGGGCGTCCACTTCGCGGCGGGTCAGTCCATGACCACGGGAAAGGGTCAGCAGGTAGGAGTGCTGCTTGGAAGAGAGCCTGCCAGGGGGAGTCGGGGAAGCCGAGGCCGTGGAAGCCTGGCTGGTCGTTGGCAGTGACGGTGGCTCGGCACTTGAGATCGCCTGAGTTCTGGCGTCAGTCTTCTCGCCGTAGAGGTGCAGGCCAACGCCGAAGAGCGTGGCGCACTTCTTCAGGGCATCCGTCGCGCACTTCTTGAGGTCATCCCCGATCGACACGGGCTCCTTCGTCTTCTTGTTGCGTGTGATGGCACTCGACCCGAACTGCATCTTGGTGATGCCCTCGGCGGTGAGCTTGCAGAGAACTCGAACCTCGTCATGGTCCTCATCAAGGCCGTAGTCGATGACCTCGAAGTTCCAGTTGCCGTCGAAGGCCTCGTTGAGCCGGGCGATGACTGTGTGGCCCTCAACGTAGTCGAGCATCTTGCCATTGCCGCCCTCTCGTTGCTTGATCTCGCGTGCGAGGAAGGGCTGATCTAAAAGCTCTCGGTTCATTGTCGGCCTCCTTGAGGGGCTTTGGGGTTGAACAAATGAGAAAAGCCGCTGACACCAATGGGTGGCAGGCGGCTTTGAACGAGACAAGGGTAAGAATTTCTTCTACTTTCTTATAACAAACCAGGGGCTGCTTTTGGGCAAGTTCCTGCCTGTGCTGGGGATGGCAAGGGAACAAAGTCCTGCACAGGGCTCAACACAAGGCGGACAGCCAGGTTTACACCGGAGAAATGAGGACAGCCGGGACCAAGTACAAGACTTGGTTCCCGGCTGAGTTAGGGTTGAGGGCAGAAGCTAGGCCGTCATGGCGTTCTAAGAAGCGTAGGAGCTGTCGGCGACGGTGGTAATGAAAGGATACTGTTCTCTGTGTTGCAGGCCAGAATCCAGCAGCAACAGCAGCTGAGGTAGTTCCTTTACCCGGAAGAGGAATGTCGTCTCCGCAATGCTCCAGCAATTCCCGAGATCCGTCCCGGCGATGATGTCTTTGGTGCAGGGCTCAGGGACACTCAAGCGGCGAGCTTCGGTGCTAAGAAGCCTCCTGTAGTTCTTGACCTTGTCATCCGGGATTCTGACTTCGACATACTCGGTGCCGCTATCACTGGTCTGCCAGAGAGGAATTTCCCCTAGCTCTGCCTCAATCAAGGCGTTCTCAATCTCGATCACGAACTGGTGCAATGACTTTTCCATAGCGATTTCCACTAACAAACCAGAGCATTAGAATCCCCTGGGCATATGTTGGGCTGACACCCTGCCAGCTCCCAATGAGCAGACCCTTGGTCAGCGTGATGGTAAGCATTATTTAATCAGCCAACGGCGTGAGCCGTGAACATTTTGATCAGTTGGCCGACTTCCAGGCGCTCTGCTTTTGCGGCAGCGCAGTGTTTGCCAGTCTTCAAGGCCGAGGAGTTTCCTGGCTGTCCCCCAGACCCCTTGGCACCGCCATGCATGCGGCACCGTCTCTTGCCTGTGACGGGATGGTTTCGGCACGGAGCTCCTGACCTTGTCTTGGCTCCGCACGTCTGCGGCTTTTCCAGGGAGTCGGAGCCATGCATGGGGCCGATATTGCTATTCAAGAGTACCCCCCGTGTTCACAACGCCGATTATGGCCTGCGAGCCTTCGTGGATATGGACGTGTTCGATCCTCATGTGCTGCTGGCCCTGGCGGCGGTGAGCATCCAGAGTACGAACCTGCTGCAGGTTGAGCTTCAGGAGCTTCTCGGCAAGGGCGTACCGTGACTCCGCCAAGCCCTCGAGGCTTGTGGAACACGCACGGGTCAGCAGGGACAGCGAGTGCATCGAGGTCGCAACAATCTGGGCGCACAAAATGGCCTCGAGGGCGTCTCGGGGTTTCAGTTCAGCGAGCATGGCTATGATGGTGTTCGCGATGAGCGCCTTGTCCTGACCCTCGCGTGGGATGGCATTGAGCAGATTTTGGAAGCTTTGGACGGCTAATCCGGCATCCTGGAGGCCCATGACGGCAGAGAGCTCATGAGCCAGATCCGTGGATTCCGTTGCTGGCACTAGGTTTGAGCCTTCCATTCGCACTCTGGGCAGCGGCATAGGAGCGGTAGACATGCTCGCGCTCATGACCGTCCACCCCGCTCGCGAGTGCACTGGGCTGCACGGGGTTGCACTACCACCCTGTGCAGAAAATCTACAACAATAACAGGCCTGAGCACTAGCTGCACTAGCTGCACTACCTTTTTTATATTCCAGAGTAAAATGAAGAGGAGAGAGTAGTAGATGAGGGAAAATATCGTCTTCATGTTAATATCCTTAAGGATTTGTAGAATTGGTAGTGAAGGTAGTGCAGGTAGTGATTCCTGTTGCGGCAGTAGCGAATCTCCTGCACTACCTGGGTGTGCATCTAGTGAAAGGCTAGTGCAGGGCAAGTTGAAGGTGGCTCGTGGGGGAAGCACTCGTCGGGGATAGAAAACTCTGGCATTTCCAGTGGCTTGTTCGGCGGCGGGGGCGTCTCGTCACTCTCTTCATCGAACCAGGCGACCTTGAGGTTCACCTGGGCCTCGAACTGGGCACGGCACTGGGCCAGCGAGGGGATCTGGTAGCACCACTGGCGGCCAACACCATGCACGGTCTTCTGGAGCTTCACGACCTCGCAAATTTTGCGGAGATCCTTGTAAAAAGCGTCTTCTGTTCCGGGATAACGGACTTTGGCGGCGTTCACCCAGGCCAGGTAGTCGGTGTAAAGCAGACGTGGGGGGATGCTCATGCCGTCTTCGCCAAAGACCCAGGAGAGGTCGTCCTTGAAGGACTTCTCGTAGTCCTGAGGCGACGAGTAGGACCCGCCCCGGTGGAGGCAGTCCAGCCAGTACTTCTGGCCCGGAGGAAGCGAGTGCATGATCTGGTCAAGGAGGGTTGCCGTGCGAGGCGCTTGTCTGAGGTTGACCTTGCTTACGTCCATTTGCAGCAGGTCGAACAGCATGGCCTCGTACCCGCCCACCTCCATCTGACCCTGCATCGCCGCAAAATACGCATGGTCCTGGCGATGATCATCCGACACGGTGACAACTAGGAACCGTCTTTCGTCACAACCGGCTGGGACAACGTGAGGATTGTTGCTCGCGATGATGAAGCGTGCATGGTTGGCGATGGGGAACGGATCGCGACTTTTGGCCTCATAAAGCATGGTAGGTTCGGTGATCCTGGCCTTCAGGACCCCCTCAGCCGCTTTGTCATTTGCCCAGATCGCCTCGTCCACGAAGCACAGCAGACAGCTGGCGAGGTGGTGATTGAAGCGACCCGTAAGATGAGTCTGGTCGGCGATGGTGACGTAGTGCGGACCAAGCATCTTCCCGATGTTGTTGGCAAAGATGCCTTTTCCTGTGCCCTGCTTCCCGATGAGTGCGATTGCAGTCCCTGGACGTGGACCTCCAGGACGTTGCACGAGATCGGCTACCCACGCCAGGATGAACTCGAAGATCTTCTGGTTTCCGCCAGCGATGCACAAGCGGATATGTTCCCTAAAGAGCGACCAGTCTCCTGGCTTGGGATTAAAGGACAACCCACTGTAGATGTTGTAGCATTTAGACGGATCCGTAGTCCTAGCTGGGTCCATAACAACGCCGCCGGGGAATTCCCGGCGTTTAACTGATTCCAACCACACCTTCGAAAGAGGGGTGGCCTGGGGCAGGCCGTTTTCGCCTATTTCGTAAACTTTTTTGTTCGAGAGGAGCAGTGCGAAGCTCTGCCTGTTGAGCAGATCAAAGTCGCGGTAGCCAGTCAGGGGGTCAACGACCTCGTGCAGGATGCAGCAGCCGTTCCTGGTCCGGATGACCGCGAACTCCTTGTTCAGCTCCTCAATCAGCGCATCCTTTTTCGAGCGTGCCCGCCCGAGAACAATGGGGCTTTTAACCTTCCCCTTGTTGGGGCATTTCCCGCAGTACTCATCCCCATTGTTCACCTCAATGGTGGCACACAGGTGCGGACCGGCATTTTCGAGGCAGCGCTCGATCTTCAGTTCCGTCTCTTCATGGTCATATCCGGGGTAAGGGCGGCTGAGCTCGTGGACGTGATCTTCTCCATCCTGGCAGCGCCCGATGATGGAGATCATGGCCAGCCAGTCTGGCTCTGACAGGTCGGCGGCGTCATCACGGCAGTGCTGGAGAAATGGGCACCCGGCCATCACGGCTTCAAAATTGGCGGCCGGGTACTCCTTTTCCCCTTCAGCTTCGGGCTTTTCACCCTTGCCTACTGGGTTGGCCTTCTTGGCAGGCTTCTTCTTTCCCTTGGGCACGGGCTCGGCTCTGGCAATCTCCAGAAACTGGGCTGGAGCGTAGCGCAGATTTTCGTTCAGCATCCTGACAACAGCCGGGCGTGGGTTGTCCTTGATTTTGAAGTTTACCGAACCTGGGACCCGCAGAACACGGGCTAGGTCCGCGACATTGTCCACGTGGAGCCCCTGTGCGTGGGCCACTACAGAAAGGGTATGAAAGATGCCATCCAGGATGGCCATGGCCTGAGCACGCTCATCCTCGTTTGCAAAAATCCAAGGGTCTTCCAGAAGCCAGTAGATGTAGATGCCGCCACCGCTGTCCACAATCATAGAGGGCGGGTGGTTCGGGAACGCGGTCTGGACGAGGTCCTCAGCGGCCTCTTTGGACAAAGGCAAGTTGTCGTGCCCCTTGTGCCAGCCGGGACCGTAGACATCGACCTCGCAGAAGAAGGCCACCAAGCCCGTTGTGGTTTTTTCACAACCGCGCTTAGGGTCGAAGATTTCTGTCCTCAGCCCCATGCTGATGTAGATGCCACCCATTTGCTCGTGCCACTTCATGGCTCTTTCCAAAAACTTCGGGGAGTCAGCGTGGCAGGACATCGCAATGATCTTCTTGTCCTCGCGAATGTGAACAAACTGGATGAACTGGCCACCAAGCTTGGCAACATGCTTGCCCAAGAAGGCATTGAGAAAGCGACTGTATTCTAGCTGGTTGAATGAGAGAGCCGGGTTCACGACACCACCTCTGCCTTCTCTGCCGGGCAAGCGCGGAGGTACTGCTCAACATCCTCGTCGCAGGTGATCGGGACCACGGCGCAGATCGCCTTGTTCTTGCGCAGAATCAACAGGGGCTGCCCCGTCGCAATGGCCTGGTTCAGAAATGCTCCAGGCTTTCGCGCGAATGTCGTGCTTGGGGTGGCTCCAGGGATCTCGAAGCCGTTTGGGTGGGTGGCCATTGTGCTAATTCCTTTGTCTTTTTTACGTGCGTGGCCAAGGAGGTCTTGGCTCTGAACACGCGCGGAACCGTTGGGTGGTTCTTCGCGCGGCAGCACGTTGTCATATAAAATAGTGGGGAAGTTTTAGGGCGAATTTAAGTAAGGGAAGAGCGCTGAAGGGCTCAAAAGCCCGATTCCGCCTGGGGCACAGGGCGAAAATATTTTTCACCAGCCCCTGCCTCCAACCTTGCTCTCACCCACACCCCCGCCACGCATACCCCTGGTGCTCGTCCTGGACGGCGGCCAGGTCCCGCACCTCTCCCAGAGCACGTCAGAAAGCCCCACCCCCTCCCGGTTAAGGATGAGGCGTGGGGCAACGTTCTAACGGAGGGTAAGGACGGGACTGTGGAGCCAGGTGTGGGCGGCGTGGAGGACCAGGGGCAAGACCGGACCACTCAATCCCGAGAATTCGCTGCGCTTCAGGCCATTCACTGTGCGTGCAGGCGGGCAAATTGCCGTTGACTCTCGGCACCCGGATGAATACAAGTATTCAAGACAACCAAGGGAGGGTTTATGCCAACATCAGTCCGCTTGCCGGAAGAAATCGAGAAGCGCCTGGACGCCCTGGCCGCTGCGACAGGAAGGTCGAAGGCTTTCTACATAAAGGAGGCCATTGTGGAACACCTGGAGGACCTTGAGGATGGCTTCATCGCGCTCAAGCGTCTTGAAGACTTAAAGGCTGGAAAGGGCGAGACGGTCGCGCTGGAAGAAGTGATGAAGCGCTATGGCCTGGGCGGTTAGGCTTGAAAGCCGGGCCGAGAAAGACCTGGGGCGCTTGGACCGGCAGGACGCGCAGAGAATCCTTCTGTACCTGCATGAACGCGTGGCCAACCTCGACGACCCACGCAGCATCGCAGAGGCCATGAAGGGCGAGTTCACAGGGCTCTGGAAATTCCGCGTCGGGTCGTACCGCATCCTCGCGGAGATCAGGGCCGAAGAGATTCTGGTGCTGGTCGCCAGAATCGGGCACCGAAGCAAAATCTACGGCGGACATTGACAAGGACAGCACTACGCCTCCGGCAGAGTTACCCACCCAGGCCGTCGAGTACAATGGCCAGACCATTCACATCGCGGAGGAGATGAACCTCACCGAGATTCACCGGGCATCTGGTAAATCAAGTACATACAAACCTATTCAGTGGATTCGTAAGGAGGGCAGTACGTTCCTGGCTTCGCAGCAGGAAAAGGTGCCTGTGGGGCACCTTTTAATTCGCTCTGAAAAGGGCCGTAACGGTGGAACCTTCGCCCACTGGCAAATCGGCATGGAGTACGCCCGGTACCTCTCCCCCGACCTCGCCGCTGTCTGCAACCAGATCGTCAAGGACTTCGTTGACGCCAAGCCCGAGATCGCCCAGTCGTCACGGCGAGGACCACCCAGAAGGGCGTCCTTGACCTGCCATCAAAATGCTTCCCTCTATTCAGCCCGGGTGATATGGCCTCTACGTAGTGAGGTGCATATCGCGCCATTAGCATAATTCAGAGCCAACACCTCCAGTGGGAGCAAAAATGAGACATGTTTCAATAATAATAGTTGCATGTTCACTCTTGATGTCTGCTTGTGGTGTGTATGCTGTTAATCAAAATGGCGACGCTCTTAATAGAATCAAAATTGGTATGTCTGCTCAGAAAGTGAAAGAAATGATGGTGTTCCCAAATAAAAGAGAAGTATTTCAAATTGGTGAAAACAACTATGAAATTCTTACTTACAAGTCTGAATATTCAGGTAAACGTACTCCGGTTATCTTTAGAAATGATTCATTACTTGGGTGGGGAGATGAAGTCTACGCTAAGGTCAAAAACGCTTATGCTGACATGGCTACTCATTCCATAACGCAATCAAAGATAGCAGAGGAAACTCTTTACAGTACGCCTCCATACAATATGGAGACGAAGGATGACGTCAAGCAACAGCGGTTTGAGGAAGAGAAGGCAGAGCTAGAACCGAAGAAGTCAGAGGTTGTAGAGTTGCGCAAAAAACAGAAGCAGACATCCTTTCGCCCCAAGGCTGACGGCACGAAAGTACGTCGCACGGCACTTGTCATCGGCAACAGCGCCTACCTGCGTGGCCCTTTGAAGAACCCTGCCAACGATGCACGGGACATGGCTGTTGCGCTCAAGCGCGTGGGCTTTGATGTAACCATACTCACCGATGCCACACAGTCGCAAATGGAGAACGCTGTCCGAGATTTCGGGACGAAACTTCGCCAAGGCGGCGTTGGCCTCTTCTACTACGCCGGACATGGTGTGCAGGTGGCGGGTGAGAACTACCTTGTTCCCGTCAACGCTGTCATTCAGTCCGAGGGGGATGTAAAGTATGGCAGTGTCAACGCCTGGCTTGTGCTTGCCAAGATGGAGGACGCTGGTAACGGGTTGAATATCGTCATTCTTGATGCCTGCCGCTCCAACCCCTACGCCCGCAGTTTCCGCACAGCCAACGAGGGGCTGGCCAAGATGGACGCTCCCACTGGTTCGCTCATCTCCTACGCTACTGCCCCCGGCTCCGTTGCTTCGGATGGTACAGGCAGAAACGGCGTGTTCACCCGACACCTGCTGGAGAACATGGAGGAGCCGGGCCTGCCGATCTCTGAAGTGCTCATGCGAGTGCGCCAGGGAGTGGTGAAGGAGACGGGAAAGAAGCAAGTCCCGTGGGAAGCGTCAAGCTTGATCGGGCAGTTCTATTTTGCCGCATCCGCCGCGTCATACGCAACGCCTGCCACGCAAAACCTTAAGGCCGCCGCCGAGGCCGAGGCGGCGGCCAAAAAGCAGCTGCCGCTTCTGGCTTTGCCCCCTGCGCCCAAACAATCTCCCGGCGCGGCTCCGGCATCTGGCTCCCCAGGCCAGACCTGGCGCGACCCTATGACGCAGATGGAGTTCGTGTGGGAGCCGGAGGGCAACTTTGAGATGGGCTGTGGCTCTTGGGGTGGGAAATGCTACAATTGGGAGAAGCCGTTGCATAGGGTTCGCCTGAACGGCTTCTGGCTGGCCAAGTATACAGTGACGCAGGGTCAGTGGCAGAAGGAGATGGAAAGCAACCCGTCGTATTTTAAGAAGGGCGACAACTACCCCGTGGAGCAGGTGTCATGGAATGACGCCAAGGAGTTCATTTCCAAGTTGAACGCAAAGGGGTCCACCAAGTTCCGGCTTCCGACTGAAGCGGAGTGGGAGTATGCGGCTCGCAGCGGCGGCAGGGCGGAGATGTTTGCGGGCGGAGATGATATAGATCGTGTGGCTTGGTACCGTGGTAATAGCGCCAGATCCACCCACCCGGTGGGCACCAAAGCACCGAATGGACTTGGGCTTTACGACATGAGCGGCAACGTCTGGCAGTGGTGCGAGGACGTGTATGCGACCTATTCTTCAGGGGTTCAAGACAATCCCGTTGCCAATGGCGACGGGTCGAGTCGGGTGTACCGTGGCGGCAGCATGCACGACGAACCGAGTTTCGTTCGTACAGTCGGCCGGAGCAACGGCACGCCCGACAGCCGGGGCGTCAGCCTGGGCTTCCGCCTTGTGCGGTCAAACTAGCTGGTTTTCCATCTCCCGCAGATGACTTCATCGACAAGCGCTTGGATCTGTACGAGCACCTGATTCAGAACCCAGCGGCACCTTCTTCGTGCGCGCTGTGGGTGGGTCCATGCTTGGCTCCGGCATCTATGATGGCGACCTCATGATTGTTGTTCGGGCTATCGAGGCTCAGGTGGGCAGAACCATCCTTGCGGCGGTCCACGGTCAAGCGCCTTGAGAAACGTGGCGAACGCCTGATGCTAGTCCCTGCCAACACGGACTTCCCCTCCATCGACGTCACGGGTGGAGAGGGCTTTGATATCTGGGCATGGTCATCTTCGTTATCTATATACTCTTGGGGCATCCTACCCATCCCTGTCTGCTGGTTTTAGACTCGCTAATACAGCGTGACGACAACCCCGTCACTTGATATGATTAGCGATCTATTTCTTCCTTTCTCAATGTTCTTCAGGATGCATCGTAACGTTTTTTCGAGACGTTCAACATCTTTTTTCGCAAGTGAAACCTTAATTGCAGATCCTTTTGCGTGACTCAACTCGCCAATATCTAATATTAGTTGTGCGACGCTCAATGGGATACCCCGTTGCGAAGACCTTTGCACAGCGTGTTTTGAGAATCGCATGTTCTTTCTCCTTTAGCTTTTTCCCGATTTTCTTAATCCGAGCCAATAATCTCCTTCAGGAGCTTATCGCCAACAGCTTGTGTCTCTGGCCGGAGTGTGTCTGCGAGAGTCCACTCACATTCACCTGGCCTCCTGATCCAGAGATCACGCCAGGCATTGCGGCTACTCCCGGCGATGGCGTTTGCCAAGCGGCCAGGAGTGGTCGGTTGCCCTTCATAAAGAACCTCGTCTCCCTCGACCTTGGCATACTTGTACGCACTGCGATACCGCATCCTAATCTCAGTCCCATGAGGTAGAAATACACTCTTCCAGTTATACCCATGGGCGTCGGATAAGGCGGGGGGCAAGAGCTCAGGCTTCCAACTAGCGTTGTCGAGCCAATAGTCGATGGCGCTCTGTACCGCGACGACCGGGTCCAGATCGCTTTCCTGCCCACGGAGAAAATCCACTAGGAGCATGAACTGGGACGTTGGGATGGGGACAGAAATGTGCGTTTCCATACTTTTATCTCCTCGTTTGTTCTTGAAAGAACTATAGTGGCGCAATACGGTGATGTCAAGCACGAAAATGAAGTTTTTAGAAATAAAAAGTAGAAAATAGATGAGCATTTTTTCCCCCCGCCCGACTGCCCCGCGACTGGGTGAAGCAAGAGATGTCCGTGGTGGGCCTGGCCACCCAGATGGAACTGACGGGCATTTCCTGCTTGAGCTTCGAACAGGCCCCGACTCCCCGGCAGTCCGTGCTCTGATCCCAGTCCTTCGCCAGCTTGGTGTCGGACAAGGAGCACCGCGTGAGGCCGTCTGTGCCTTTGCCGTGCGAGTGGCTGAGAAGTTGCGAGGGGAGAATGCCAAGGCGGCTGCGGTCCAGGTCTTTGTCCAGACCCCGCGCCCCCGAGATGTCCCCCAGCACGTTGGCCAGGCGGTCATCTCCTTGCCAACGCCAACAGCGCACACTCCGGACATCATAGACGCGGGCCCTCCGTGCCCTGGACCAGGCTTTCCGGGAAGGCTTCGACTATCAGAAGGCCGGGGGTGATGCTGCTGGGCCTGACACCAGCCACAAGTCGGCAGGTCTCCCTGCTGGACCTAGCCCCGGAAGAACGCCAGCGGCAGCGCTCCCTCATGGCTGCCTTGGACGGGGTGAACAGGCTAGGCGCTACGCCATCACCACCGGGCCAGATCGCCCTGGCACATGCGCCAGCTTAGGCGGTCGCCCAGGTACACCACGTGCTGGGTGGAGTTACCCAGGGCTGGGTAGCCAGAACGCCAAGGACACATCTTAAAAAGGCTAAATTCAAACACAAAGCCCTCCATCCCAAGACACGGGAAGGAGGGCTTCTCTAATATTTTTGGTTCATCCGGTTAGAGCGTACTTGGCCTCATGAATGCTCAGGATTCTGAGTTTGAAATACTCCTGATCCCTGTACCCGTAAGCCTGTCTCTTCATCGTCTTGATCTTGTTGTTAGTTCCCTCCATGGGACCCGATGAGATGGGATGGTCATACCAAGCCAGAAGCCCGAAACGGTATGCTGCCAGGGTGTTCCCCATCTTCACCTCACCAATGGCCCCACCTCTGAAGTCGAGGCCCTGGCAATCCAGTCATCAAGAAACAGCGATGCTGAGGCCTTGTCGGGTTGGCTCCAAATCTGTCGGAAGAATAGATTGGATTTTGGGCGGGAATTTGTGATGTCCTGGTGATAGCTGCATTGTGTTTTAGCACGCTCTCAACCACAACACCAAAGCCCCGGCAGAAAGTACCTTGCCTACATTGTCGGCCTCAATATCACAGGTAGACTGTGGCTACATTTTGTAGCTACTCAAGAGGGGTCTGGTCATGGACGAGATTCCGTGAGGGCAGGGGTGCTGATGTCGCTGGGGGGAAATTGGGGGGAAAACATGGTGTATCTGGATGCGTATTTTGTATCTTGGTGCGTCGTAACTGGCTGAAATAGCTGCAGCGCAGGCGTTATCGTCCGGCCTCTCACGCCGGTAACAGGGGTTCGAACCCCCTTGGGGACGCCACACAAAATCAGGGACTTAGGAGAAATCCTGAGTCCTTTTTTGTTGCCCTCAGAAATTTTCCAACCGTATTTCCAACCTTGGGCAGTAAGATTCATGCAGGATGGTGCGAGAGGGGTCTGGCTACCCACCCTCTGATTCCTCCTTTATGAAACACTTGGCCGTGACGCCACCGCCACCCTGGCCTTCTGCTTGGAAGCATATTGCCTGCGCCTCATCTGTAGCAATGGATTGTTGGCCACGGTGGCGGCGGCTTCCAAACGTTTCCGGCATACCAGCCGCCGAGTTCTGGATGAGTTCCCGGAGCTGCTGGGCCAGGTGGTGGCTGAATTTGGCCGGAGCAAGGACCAGCTCATGATCTCGACCAAACGGCTGTGGCAAACCCGCTGGAGACCCTCTCCCGCCTGAATAGCCAGTTCTTGCTGACCAAGAAGCTGGCCGAGGCGGTGGAACGGGCCTGGCCGCTGGAAGAGGGCGCGACTATGTTCAACGTGCTCAACACAAACACCTGCGCCGCACAAAACGTGGCTCTCGACGTCGAAGAGTCCATGCACTTGGAGAGGGTTGGCGGCCAGATTCTGTCCCAAGTCAGGCAGTAGGCGCCACCATGGAGGCCAAGGACACATTCACGTTCGCATACAACGCCTTTGAGAAAGTCCTCCTGCGAGCAGAGGGAGACCCCGCCAAGATCCTCGCCCACGGAGTGGCGGCCGCAGTGGTCTTTGTCGCGAGTTGTGTCGGACACGGAATATGGCAGGCTATAGGGAATGACGGCGCGAAAGAGTAGCTAGGCAACAAACCGAGTGTCCCCGTCTCGGCAAGCACGAGACGGGGACATTGTGGGTCAGGACTCGAACGCCTTGGGCTATTGCTTCTTTGGTCGCCATTCACGGACAAGCTTTTGAGCCTCCGCAAGATGTTCTGGTGAAAGGTTCACCGCAATGGCGTCCCGTTCTTTCGCAGCATTCAGATTTCCTTGTGCCGCTGAAAGTGAAAGCCACATATACGCTCGCACAAAATTCTGTTCAACGCCCTGGCCGGTTTTGTACATCAGCCCAATATTGTATTGAGCCTGCTCATTTCCTTGCTCCGCTGCCCGTGTGAACCATCTCGCAGCCTTCATATTGCCGATCTCGGCGCCAGTCTTCCCACTGAGCATCAGGCCAAGATCAAGTTGAGCATGCACATCGCCCTGCTTTGCCGCTCTGTGAAGCAAGCTCGCCGCCTTGACATAGTCGCCATCGCGTTTCGCAATTTCCGCATCTTCGATCAACTTTTCAGGGGAGGGCGCACAAGCGGCAGATGCCGACAACGCCAAAATGCACCCCGCTATGAGGATAGGTGAAAAGCGTCTCATGGGAACCTCTCTTGCTCATCTCCTACCGTTCAGGGGGAGCCTGATCAAGGGGAGTTTCTCAACTATTTCCCGTTGGGTCGTGCCGTTTGAGCCCCTCGTCCAGAGTGGCCCAAGAAATTCGCCGCGCCACGGCCGCATAGACATGGTGCAAAAGGTGGTTGCGATGCCTGCAGTAGTTTGTCAGCGGCACCAACCGGTGCCCCATTTCGATCTTGGCGGTGTAGCACGTCTGGCCGCTTTGGATGGCGGTGACGCCTCTGGATAGCGCCCAGTCAACGGCAGCCTCCCAGATTCGGAAGTAGAGCAGCCATTCCTTGGGCCGCGCGTAGTCAAGGCCGATGTACTTGTTGAAGACGAACCCACCCATGTCGAAGCAGAGCATGAAGGCGATCATTTCGCCGGAGGCGTCTTCCCGCAAGGTCAGGAAGTGGGAGAGCGGCTGCGCCGCCATGTGTTCGAAGAATCGCCGGCTCAAGCGTTCCAATTGAACATCTGAGCGCGCATGGGTCTGCAGGTAGAGACCGAAAATCTCATCCAGCACTCGGCCCTCCGGGTGCTGGACCACCTCCAAATGCGAGGCGACCCTTTCTGCGCTCAAGCGCAGTTTCTTTTTCAGGTTGTGCCGACGCTTCACTTTCAGGGAGGCGAAATACTCTGCCTTGCCCAGGCCGGGCAGATCCACCAGCGTGCCGGGGTAACTGACCATCCGGAACAGTCCAGCTTGGGCCGCCAACCATTGCAGGTCCAGGGCGTACGAATCGGGAAAGTCCTTCCACACGAGCATCGGCGCACGCAGGCGTCGGCTTTCCATTTCCAGAGCCCGCTGAAGGCACAGCAACATGGCCCTGCGGTCGACTCCGGGAAGCAGACCGATGCCGCCCTCATCCGTGCACGGCGAGCCGACCAGGAGCGTGCGTTGGTAAAGCAGAGAGGGGAACAGACGCCCAGGGATGGCGAACAGCGGCAACACGGCCTCGGGCACCACGATGTCGATGGGCACATCCATCAGAAACAGGGGGGCGATGCCCACCGCCTGTCCCTGTTCCCGCAGCAGGGCATAGCGGAAGGTCAGCTGATCCTCCAGGCCGCTGTTTTCCAGGGCATGGTAAAACCAGCGGCCCTCGAGCGGAGGCGGGAAGCAGGCATCCCACAAGGGGGCGGGGATTTCCGCCTCTGAGGCCACGAAATCGACGGTCAGGGAATGTGTCACGCGCGTAGCACCACCAGGGACGAACCTAAAAGGATGAATATGGCGCCGACCCAGCGCGTCCTGTCCACGCGCTCCCCAAGAAACCATTGCGAGAGGAGTGTCACGGACACGAAGCTGAGACTGCCGAGCGGGAAAGCCGTGCTGACTTCAAGGTAGCGCAGCGACCACGTGTACGCCAGGGCTTGTGCTCCAAAGAAAGCAAGGCCAAGGATCCGCCAGGCCGCCTTGCCCGTGCTGTGCAGGGTGGCCTTCTTGAGAAACACCTGGCCGAAGCCTTCCATTGCCGAGGCAATGATGACGAGCAGAATGCCGAAATGTGCCGAAGTCATGACGCTCGGGCCTTTACGAGGACGCCTATGCGACCGCTTCTGCCCACAAACCACACGCCCACCAGAATCAGCATGATGCCCAGAATCTGCAGCGGGTCGAGGGTTTCCCCGAGGTACAGCACGGAGAGCACGGACACGGATATGTAGCTCAACGAGGTGATGGCATGGGCGTAGCTCAAGTCTGCGTGGTGCAGCACATTCATCCAGTTGAAGTACTGGCAGGCCATGAGTGCGGCCACTGCTAAAAATACAGGCTGGTGCAGCATGGCCTGTGCGGTCAGCCAGGGGGTCGCCGCCTCGGGCACGGCGGAAACGCCGCTTTTCCAGGCCAACTGCACGGCGGTGTCCAGGGCAATGGCCAGCGCCAGGCCCAGAAACAGCCTGCGGGCAGATTGGGCAGCGGTCATGCCCGTGCCTCTGGAGCATCTCGCGCCGGGCAGGGCAGCACGATGGTGAACCGAGAGCCCTGGCCGGGTTCGCTCTCAACCTCGATCCGGCCGCCATGAATTTCCGCCACGGCCTTGGCCAGGCTCAAGCCGAGGCCGTATCCCCGGCCTTCCGCCTCGGCCACGTGGCGATAGAATCTGCGGAAGATATGCACCTGCTCGGACGGCGCGATGCCCACCCCGGAGTCCGCCACGCGGATGACCGCCTCCGCTCCGCTTCGTTCGAGGGACAGCTCGATCCGCCCGCCCTTTGGCGTGAATTTGAAGGCGTTGTCCAAGAGGTTCGACACCGCCTGCCACAAACGGCTGGCGTCCACCTCAACCCTGAGGTCGTCCAGTCTGCCAAGCACCATGTCCACTCCGGAATCATCGGCCATGGGCGCATAAAACTCATAGACCGTGGTCAGGAACTGGCTGAGGTCCAGGCGCGTCTTGTTGAGCACGATGGTCCCGGCCTCGGCCTCGGCAATGTTCAACACAGTGGCTATCAGGTTCACCAGAAGGTCGATATCTTCAAGAGAGCTTTCCATGGTCTCGCGATACTGGGCAGGCGTGCGCTCCCGCATAAGAGCCACTTCGAGTTTTCCGCGCAGCCGGGTGAGCGGCGTACGCAGGTCGTGGGCGACATTATCCACCATTTCCGTCATGTTGCCGATGAGTTGCTCCAGGCGCGCCAGCATGAGGTTGAAGGTCTCGGAGAGCCGATCGATCTCGTCCCCATTGTGGGTGCGCTCCACCCGGTCGGCCAGATTGCCCTGGTAAATGGCCGTTGCGGTCTGGTTCACCAGGGTGATGCCCCGCAGGGACCTGCGGGCCATGAGGTAGCCGCCTCCCAGGCCGACGAGAAGAATGGGGAGAAAAATGACCCCGAAGATCCTCGAAAAGTAGCGTTTCAACTCCTTGACCGAGTCTGAAACCAGACCGACCTGTAGGACATATCCGCCTGGAATAATGGTCGTGCCGATCTTAAGGGGCAACCCGCCCTTGGCATTGTGGATGAAGATGATGGTTCCGTTCAGCTCCTTGAGGCTCTCCGGATTCCGCAGGGCATAGCCATCCCAGCGCTCGGCCGAGGGCAGGAACACGTCCTGGCCGTGGGCATGGATCCGGAAAATGAGGCTGGTGAAGCCGTTCTCCATAATTTCGTCGCGGCAGAGGGCGACCAGTTTCTCCAAAGTGCCGTTGCCCTGCTTTCCGGCTATCTCCGCCAATTCGTCGATGACGAATCTGTCCTCATTTCGATCCAGGACGTTGTAGAACAAGGCAAAGGAGATGCCTACGAACGCAAGAAAAGACACCACAAAGAGAGTGAAGTAGAGCGCCAACAGGCGAAATTTGATGGAGTTCACGACCCGCTTAAGCCCGTCGAAACGCATAGCCTGTCCCGCGCACCGTTTGGATGAGTTTTTCGCCCTGGTCTGCGTCGATCTTCTCGCGGAGCTGGCAGATGTACACGTCGATGATCTTGGTCCCAGGATCAAAGTTGTAGCCCCAGACATGCTCCATGATCATGGAGCGGGTGACCACATTCCCCGCGTTCTCCATGAGGTACTTGAGCAGGGCGAACTCCTTGGGTTTGAGCAAAATCTCCCGCCCGCAGCGCACTGCCTGCCGGTTCAGCAAGTCCAGGCTGACGCCTTCGCAGGAAAGCGTCTGCTCTTCCGCAGCTTGTCCCGATCCCCGACGCATCAGCGCCCGGATGCGAGCCAGAAGCTCCACGAAGGAGAAAGGCTTGGTGATGTAGTCGTCGCACCCGGCGTCCAAGCAGGACACCTTGTCCTGCACCGATTGGCGAGCGCTGGCCACAAGCAGGGGGGTCTTGATCCCCCTGGCCTTCAATTCGCGCAGAATGGTGAAGCCGTCCATGCCGTTGAACATCAGATCCAAAATAATCACCGCGTAGCTCTTGTTCTGGGCCTTGCGCAGGCCCTCTTCGCCGGAGAGTGCGGACTCCACGCGCAGCCCGGCTTCTTCCAGGCCGCTGCGTACAAGGGCCACGATCTCCGGGTCGTCTTCGATGATCAGGATGTCCATGGCCAACTCGTTCGGGTGTCAGATTTCAGAGCCTCGCCACGACGGCAAAGCCGCTCCAGGCCTTCTACGGCCCTTTGCCCCAATTGGGCGGACGGCGTTCGGAAGATCATGGCTCTCTCATGCGTACCGCTGGACAAAAACGCAAGGAGAAAATAGTTAATATAAATTAACTCGCATTCCTTGAACAATCTCGTCAAATGGTCGCAGCGAGAGTGACAGCAACGCCGTCAGAGACGACGGCCACAGGAGATGCAACGGTGCGCACAAGAGTTCAGGTGTTCTGCGATTTTGACGGAACGATTTCGTGCAAGGATGTCACGGATGAACTGCTTGAGGCCTTCGCGCTGCCTGAGTGGCGGGTGATCGAGACCCGCTGGCGCGCGGGAGACATCGGCTCGCGCGAGTGCATGCAACGCCAGGTGGAGCTCCTGCGCTGCTCCCGGAAGGAACTGGACGGCCTGCTGGACGCCGTGGTCATCGACCCCGGTTTCCCGGACTTTGTCGCGGCCTGCCGGGAGACGGGCGTGCCTGTCACGGTGTTGAGCGACGGCATCGATTACGCCATCCACCGCGTGCTGCGCAATCATGGATTGGAAGACTTGCCGGTGTACGCCAACCGGTTGCGGATGCACCCTGACGGCAGCCTCGGCCTCGACTCCCCCCACAGCGATCCTTCCTGCTCCCCGGACTGCGGCACCTGCAAGTGCGCGCTCATGCGTCGGCTGGCCCCCCCGGGCTCTGAGAAAGTGCTCGTTGGCGATGGGGCCTCGGACTTCTGTGCAGCCAGCGAGGCTGCCGACTTCGTGCTGGCCAAGGAGGCGCTGCTGACCCACTGCCATGCGAATGCGCTGGCGCACGCCCCGTATGCGACGTTTCATGATGTTCAAAAGCTGCTCCTGGATCTCGAACGCGGCGAACGCGCCTTTGACGAGCGCCCGCCCATACCCGCTTTTGCAGGATACACCCCCCATGGATGAAAAGATGGACGAAAAGACTCTGCTTGAGCTTGAAGCCAAATACTGCTCCTTCGGGGACACGGTCCATTATTTGGAGCCGCCGAAGTTGTTCAGCCGCTGCCAGGGCAGCTACCTGTACGACGGTGAGGACCGGCCCTATCTGGACTTGCAGATGTGGTACTCTGCGGTCAATTTCGGCTACGGCAATCCCCGGCTGAACAACGTGCTCAAGCGCACCCTGGACACCCTGCCGCAGCTGGCCTGCCAGTATCTGCACGCCGAGAAGGTCGAGCTGGCCGCCAAGCTGGCCGGGCGCATGGAGCGCGAGGCCGGGGTCAAGGGCCGGGTGCATTTCAACGTGGGCGGCTCCCAGGCCATTGACGACTCGCTCAAGCTTGTGCGCAACGCCTGCGGCGGGAGGAGCCTCGTGTTCGCCTTCGAAGGCGGCTACCATGGCCGTTCCCTGGGCGCCTCGGCCATCACCTCCAGCTACCGCTACCGCCGCCGTTTCGGCCATTTCGGCGACCGGGCCTGCTTCATCCCCTACCCCTACTGCTTCCGCTGCCCCTACGGAAAGCACCGCGAGGACTGCGGCCTGTATTGCGTGGAGCAGTTCGCCCGGCTTTTCGAGACCGAATACTGCGGCGTGTGGGATCCCAAGGCCGGGCAGGCCGAGTTCGCCGCCTTCTACGTGGAGGCCATCCAGGGCACCGGCGGCTATGTCATCCCGCCGCAGGGCTACTTCAAGAGGCTGAAGGAAGTGCTGGACGAACACCACATCCTGATGGTGGACGACGAGATCCAGATGGGCTTCTTCCGCACCGGCCGTTTCTGGGCCCTGGAGCATTTCGGGGTCACGCCCGACGTGGTCGTCTTCGGCAAGGCCATGACCAACGGTCTGAACCCGCTCTCCGGCCTGTGGGCCAGGGAGGAGCTCATCAGCCCCGAGAAGTTCCCTCCGGGCTCCACGCACTCCACGTTCTCCAGCAACACCCAGGGCACCTCCGTGGCTCTTGAGGTGCTGCGCATGCTGGAAGAAGAGGACTACACGTCCATGGTGGCCGAAAAGGGCGCCTATCTCCTGGACGGGCTGCGCCAGCTCAAGAAGCGCTATTCCGTCATCGGCGACGTGGACGGGCTGGGCATGGCCCTGCGCGTGGAGGTCTGCAAGCCCGACGGCTTCACTCCGGACAAGGCTCTTACCGACAAGCTGGTGGAAGAGGGCATGGCCTGCGACCTGGACGCCGGCGGCAAGCGCTGCGGCCTGGTGTTGGACGTGGGTGGATATTCCAAGAACGTGCTGACGCTGGCCCCGGCGCTGACCATCAGCAGGGAGGAGATGGACCTGGCCCTTGGCCTGCTGGACCAGCTCTTCCGCCGCTGCACGACGAAGTAGCCGGGAAGGGCTTGCGGCAGGCATGGCGGCAACGGACAACAGCTTCCTGTATGAGGGCGGAGCCGACGGCGTGCTGCTCATCCACGGCCTCACCGGCACGCCCACGGAGATGAAATTCGTGGGCAAGGGGCTGGCCCGCGCCGGATTCACCACCTATGGCATGCAGTTGGCCGGCCACTGCGGCACCGAAGAAGACCTGCTCGCCACCGGATGGCGGGACTGGTTCGCCAGCGTGGAGATGGCCTACACGGTGCTTGCGGAGCGTTGCCGACGCGTGTTCGTGGCTGGGCTGTCCATGGGCGCGCTGCTGGCCCTGCGCCTGGCCGCCCGCCACCCTGAAAGGGTGGCTGGCGTTGCCCTGTACTCCACCACCCTGCGCTACGACGGCTGGGCCATCCCCAAGTTGAGCTTCCTTCTGCCGCTGGTGCTGCGCCTGCCCTATGGCAAACGCTACCGCTTCGTGGAGAGTTATCCGTACGGAATCAAGGACGAGCGGCTGCGCAAGCGCGTTGTCGCCAACATGTTTGCCGGAAACAGCGGGGAGGCGGGCCTCTCCGGCACTCCGGGCGCGAGCCTGCGGGAGCTGTGGGGGCTGGTGGCGGAAGTGAAGCGGGACATGCCCGGCATCCGCACACCCGCGCTCATCGTGCATTCCTATCTCGACGACATAACAAGCATGTGGAACGCGAAGTATCTGCAGCAGCATTTGGGCGGGCCAACAGAGACGCTGTTTCTCAACAACAGCTACCACATGGTCACTGTGGACCTGCAGCGGCAGGAGGTGACGGAGCGCACGGCCGGATTTTTTCGCGGGAATGGCGTTGCAGATGAAAAAGCTATTGGTCGCGCTGGGATGACTTCTGCGGCGGCTCAGGCATAAGAGGCAGCATGCATCCAGTCCATTTATGTTTCTTCAATTCCAATGTCCCTTGGGGCGGCGGAGAAAAGTGGCATTATGAAACCGCCTTGATGGCCTGCGACAGGGGCTACAGGGTGAGCGTCGTATCAAACGCCAAGAGCGAACTGACCCAACGCCTGGCCGACGAAAAGGGTATCGAGCTGTTCACGCTTCCCCTTGGCGCGTTGTCTTTCTTGAATCCAATGAAGATCCATCGCCTGGTGCGCTTTTTCCGTGAGCGCAAGGTGGACACGGTGATCCTGTGCCTGCCGCGGGATGTGAAGGCTGGCGGACTGGCCGCCAAGCTGGCCGGTGTGCCGGATATCATCTACCGCCGGGGCATTGCCGTACCTGTGCGCGACAGGTTCCTGAACCGCCTGCTGTTCAAGCACGTGATCACCAAGCTCATCGTGAACTCACTTGAGACGAGGCGCTGCGTGTTGAGTGAGAACCCCAACCTCATCGCAAAAGAGCGCATCTTCCTGGTGCACTGCGGCCTGGATGTCGCGGCCTTTGAAGCGAAGAAAGGCAAGCCCCTGGTCGAACGCAGGCCCGGTGAGATACTCATCGGCAACGCCGCGCGGCTTACGGAACAGAAGGGCCAGCGACTGCTCATCGACGCTGCTGTGCGCCTGAAGAGCAAGCATGCAGCCTTTAGGATATTCATTGCGGGCATCGGCGAGCTCGAAGCTGAACTCAAAGGCTACGCTCGGAAAAGGGGTGTTGCGCAGCACGTCGAGTTCCTGGGCTTCGTGACGGACATGCGTGGTTTCCTCGACAGCCTGGATATTTTTGTGCTGCCTTCGCTTTGGGAAGGGTTCGGCATCGCGCAGATGGAGGCCATGTGCGCAGGGGTGCCGGTGGTGGCCTTCCGCGTGAGCAGCATCCCCGAAGTGGTGATTGAAGGTGAGACCGGCCTTCTGAGTCCTCCAGATGCTGAATCTTTGGCCGCGAACGTGCTGCTGCTGGCCCAGGACGAGGAGCTTAGACGCCAGTTGGGCGCGGCCGGACAGGAGCGGGTGCGGAACAATTTCGACATCCGCAAAGTTTTCGATGATCTTGAGGTTTGTCTGCACGCTTGAGCCAGAGACGTTGGCGCTCAGAACATCATTAATCTCTTTGGGTTGTTCGCCTCTCACGCCACCGACAGCCGTTCGGCCCGCCAAGTTTGTTAAACTAAATTAACTTGTCTTGTGAAATGGTATCAACTAAGCACCACAAAGGGTGTTTTGTGTTTACTGATCGTTGCAGTTGGTAAACACCCTCGCCCCAAATGGCTATAACATATGCGCTGCCCCCCCCCGCGACCGGAATTTTCGTTCGGCATCGGTGTGGTGTTGTCGTACGCCAATGCCAGACCTTACCGAGTCGGCACGCTTTTGCATAACCATCGGAGGGGAGTGGATGGCTCGTGTTCTGATCACTGGCGCGGCAGGATTTATCGGCTCACACATCATACGCATTTTGCTTGATACCGGGCACGAAGTCCTTGGGCTAGATTTCTTCCAGCAGTACATCCATCCACTGCGCCCAACGTTTCTTGAAAACATGAACTATCGGTTCGAGGTGCTGCTCAAAGGTACGGAGTTGAAGCGCGTCAACACCTTAAGCACAGACACCATGCGCCGCGCCATCCATCGTTTCAACCCCACTCATGTCATCCATCTCGCCGCGCTGCCCTTGGCCAACATCGCCATCCATCATCCGGAAGAGGCGTTTGACTCCATCGTCAAGGGCACGGTGAACCTGCTGGAGGCCATGCGCGACCTGGAGGGTCTGGAGCGCTTCGTGTATACCTCCTCCAGCATGATTTACGGTGACTTCGATACGGACCCCATGCCCGAGGATGGCCGTAAGGAGCCCAAGGAAATCTATGGCGGCATGAAGCTCTGCGGCGAGATTCTGACCAAGGTGTTCTCCCAGCGCTACGGCATCCCCTACAACATCGTACGCCCCTCAGCCGTGTTCGGCCCCACGGACAACAACCGCCGCGTGCTGCAGATTTTCCTGGAAAAGGCCTTCCGCAAGAAGCCCATTCTGGTCACCAATCCTGAGACCCGTCTGGACTTCACCTACATCAAAGACGCTGCCCAGGGCTTCCTGGACATCGCCTTCTCCGGCGCCGCGAATGAAGAATTCAACATGACCCGTGGCAATTCCACCAGCCTGGGGGAGGCGGCGGCGGCAGTGAAGCGGCACTTCCCCGACCTGGTGGTGGAGGAACGCATAAAAAACGACACCTACAGGCCTGAACGCGGAGCTCTGGACGTATCCAAGGCCAGAACCCTTGCCGGGTACAAACCGAAGTATGACCTGGAAAGCGGACTGGTCGAGTACGTCGACTACATGCGCCGTTACAACCGCTCCATCACGGAGAACCAGTAGCCATGCCGCAGGGCAGGATCCCGTTCTTCGGCGTTGCGCGGGAGTATGCCGCCTGCCGCGCGGACATGCTGCCCTTGGTGGAGCGCACTCTGGCCTCCGGCGGGTTGCTCCAGGGGGCTGATGTCGCCATTTTTGAGCAGGAGCTCGCCAGCTACTGCGGCCGGACCCACGCCGTGGCCGTGGGCTCTTGCACCGACGCCCTTTTCTTCTCGCTTGTTGGCGCGGGTGTTGAGCCGGGCGACGAGGTGCTGGTGCCGGACGTCTCCTTCGTGGCCTCTGCCTCGTGCATTCTGCGAGCCGGGGCTGTGCCGGTGTTTTGCGACGTGGACCCCTGGGGCAACATGGATCTGGTCAAGGCTGCCAGCCTGGTGACGCCGCGCACCAAAGCCATGATCTTTGTGCACCTCTATGGCCGCATGGGCGACCCTGCGGCGGTGGAGGCTTTTGCGGAAGAACGTGAGCTTGCGCTCATAGAGGACGCGGCCCAGGCAGTTGGCGCGGCCTACGGCGAGCGACGGGCGGGGGTCTATGGGTTTGGCCGGGTGCATCAGCTTCGACCCCACCAAGCCTTTGAGTTGCCTTGGCAGCGGTGGGGCCGTGGTGACTGACGACGAGAGCCTCGCCCAGGACCTCCGCGCACTGCGCTATCATGGCCGGGACACAAGCCGCCGCTTTGCTCGCCTGGGCTACAATTCCCAGATGCCCACGGCCTCGGCGGCGCTTCTGCGCTACAAGCTCGGCCAGGACCAGAAATGGGGGGACCGCCGCCGCGAGATCGCGGCACGCTACTGCACGGCGTTGGAGCCTTTGGGGCTCGAAGTCCCGTGGGAAACGCCGGGCACCCGCCACATCTACCACAAGTTCGTGGTCAAGTCCGGGCGGCGAGATGCGCTCGCAGCCCATCTCAAAGCCGCCGGGGTTGAGGTCATGATGCACTACACAGAGCCCCTGCACGCCCATCCCCTGTTTGCCGAGTCACTGCCCAAGGATGGGGTGCATTCGCTGGTGGCGGAGAGCTTGGCCACCTCGGCGCTGTCCCTGCCCATCCACCCCTGGCTGACGGACGTTGAGGTGGACTCCGTGGTGCAGAGCGTCTCCCATTTCATGGGCAAGACTCCAAAGTAGGCGCCGTTTTTCTCCGCCGCCCAGATCGGCGAGGAGAACGGCCTGCGGTCTTGGGCCAGGGGCATCTCTCCACCCCTGGCCCAGGCCACGCTGTGAGCTAGCTGTGAAGTTATAGGAGGTTGTTCACTCGGCCCGAATCGGTCAAATTGGGTTTGCGAGAACTCATTTGCCGAGGGAGGACCGAGTGAACATCCATAGAAATGCCAGATTGACCTTGAC
>Ga0114951_10000282_pt1 | contig 73764 bp, 54 predicted proteins | sample AM7aDNAmetaG_FD_88677 | JGI IMG/M metagenome (GOLD analysis project Ga0114951, IMG submission 88677) | Freshwater microbial communities from Finland to study Microbial Dark Matter (Phase II) - AM7a DNA metaG | ecosystem: Environmental > Aquatic > Freshwater > Lake | place: Finland: Lake Alinen...
GGAACAGTTTTTACTCTTGTTTATAACGGCGCAAAGGAAGAAGTAAAATTTAAGCTGCTGGGTCTGCATAATATCAGCAACGCGCTTTGCGCAGCGGCGCTGGCTGCGGGCTTTGGACTTGATATAAAAAAGATAGCCGCCGGGCTTTCGGGTTTTAAACCGGTCTCGCTTCACAGGCTGGCGGTTAAAGAGTTTGAGGGCATAAGAATAATTGATGATGCGTATAATGCGAACCCTGATTCGGTTAAAGGGGCGATTAAAACCCTTAATTCCTTAGAGGCGAAAAGAAAATTCATAGTACTGGGCGAAATGGCGGAACTGGGAGAGTATGCCCGGGAACTTCATGAAGCTGTCGGTGCCGAGGCGGCGGCGGCAGAACCGGACGGTTTTTTTGCGGTGGGCAGTACCGGTGCCTGGTATAAGTCCGGCGCAAAGAGGGCAGGCCTGCCGGAAGACAAGGTGCGTCTTTTTTCCGACAATGAAGCCGCAAAAGTATTCTTAAAAGGCTGCCTCAAAAGAGGCGATGTAGTTTTAATAAAAGGCTCGAGAAGAGCCGGTATGGAAAAACTGGTAGAAAAACTGACAGGAGAGTAAAGAGTGCTTTATCATTTGCTGTTTCCTTTATATAAATACTGGAGTGCCTTTTATGTTTTCAAGTATTCTACTTTCAGGGCTATCTATGCGGCGATGACAGCCGCGCTGGTAACATTTTTGATAGGGCATTTTGTAATAAAAAAACTTAATCAACTAAAAGCCGCGCAGCCTATACGCGAGGACGGCCCCAAGACGCATCATATAAAGTCCGGGACCCCGACGATGGGCGGGATAATAATAATTATCTCGGTTTTATTTTCGGTTTTGATGTGGGCTAATCTTAACAACAGCTTTATCAGGCTCACGCTCTTTACTTTTATCTTTTTTTCGTTCCTCGGGGGTATCGACGATTATTTAAAACTGGTGTACCGGAATTCCAAAGGCGTCTCGATAAAAATGAAGCTTTTAGGCCAGTTGATCGGCGCCGGCACCGTGGTGGTTTTTCTCTATTTCAATCCGGTCAGCCCGGAGTTTGCCTCGCATATAAAAGTTCCGCTGGTCAAATTTCCGGTAAATCTGGGTCTTTTATATTTTGGTTTTGTAGCCCTGGTTATTATAGGCTGGTCTAATGCCGTCAATTTTACGGACGGACTCGACGGGCTGGCCACCGGGTCACTTCTTTTTACAACTTTGGCGCTCACGGTCGTTGCTTATGTGGTCGGGAATATAAAATTTTCCGAGTATCTTAGAATAATCTATGTTCCCGAAGCCTCGGAACTGGTGATTTTTTGCGCCGCTATAGTCGGTTCGTGTCTGGGCTTCCTCTGGTATAACAGTCATCCGGCGCAGGTTTTTATGGGAGACACAGGCTCCCTGCCGCTTGGAGCGGTGCTTGGACTTATTTCCGTACTTGTTAAACTTGAACTTCTTCTGGTTTTAATCGGCGGGATATTTGTGGTCGAAGCTCTATCGGTGTTGACCCAGATAATCTCCTTCCGGTTGTTTAAAAAAAGAGTCTTTCTCATGGCACCCCTGCATCACCATTTTGAACTTAAGGGCATGCCTGAGTCCAAAATAGTTATACGGTTCTGGATAATTGCTATTTTAATAGCGGTAGCCAGTTTATCACTGCTTAAGTTGAGATAGGAGAAAGTTTGAATCTTAAAGGTAAAAAAGTGACGGTGGTCGGTATGGCCAGGAGCGGAATTGCTTGCGCGGCTTTCTTAAAAGCGAAAGGCGCACTGGTAACCGTTACCGACTCGAAGCCCGAGGATGAACTGCTTAAACAAAAAACAGCGCTGCTTGAAATCGGCGGAATAGAAATAGAGTTTTCCGGCCACTCCGAAAAAGCGCTTTTTGGCGCCGAGTTGCTGGTTGTTTCTCCGGGAGTGAATACTAAAGCGCCGGTTTTTTCCCTGGCTGAAAAAAAGGGCGTGGAAATAATAGGAGAGCTTGAACTGGCTGCTCTTTTTATGTGTGCCCCTGTTGTTGCTGTTACGGGCACCAAGGGAAAGACTACGACTACGACCCTCATAGGTGAAATACTTAAAAGAGCGGGGAAAAAAACTGTAGTCGGGGGCAATATAGGAAAACCGCTGACAAATTTCCTTCTGTCGGGGGAACTCCTTGACGAAAAAGCGTTTTGTGTCGCAGAGGTCAGCAGTTTTCAACTCGAGACAATAAATACTTTCAGGCCGGCAATTGCCGCGATACTCAATATCGGCAGCGACCATATGGACAGGTATCAAAACCTGCAGCAGTATATAGAAGCCAAAGGCAATATTTTTAAGAACCAATCGGCCGCGGAGATTTTGATCCTTAATGAAAATGACAAGTATACCCCGCTTTACGAAACTTTGGCGAAAAGCAAAATTTATTACTTTGATTCTATCAGCAGCCTTACCGGCGGGAAAGAAGGCGCGTATCTGGAAGGGGAAATTATTGTTCTTTGTATAAAAGGTGAAACAACAAGGCTGATGAATTATAAAGAGCTTTCGATAAAAGGTATGCATAATGCGGAAAACGCCATGGTCGCCGCGCTTGCAGCAAAGCTGGCCGGAGCGGCGGCTTCCGATATTGTTCCGGTACTCCGTGAGTTTAAAGGGGTTGAGCACCGGCAGGAGTTTGCCGGGGAAATCAACGGGGTAAAATTTATCAATAATTCACAGGGCACCAATATGCTGGCGGTGGAGAAATCAATACAAAGCTATGATGCGCCGATAATACTTATTGCCGGCGGAAGGAATAAAAACAGTGACTTTAAACTGCTGGAAACCTCTGTGGCAAAAAAGGTAAAGCGTATCGTGGCCATCGGTGAAGCGAGGGCAGAAATAAAAAAAGCACTCAATAACAGCGCCCCGGTCGAAGAAGCCGGTACCATGGACGAAGCTGTTAAAAAGGCTTATGAGTTTGCGGCATCAGGGGATATTGTTCTGATGTCTCCGGGCTGTACTAGTTTTGATATGTTTAAAGACTACGAGGAAAGGGGCCGGGTGTTTAAGACGGCTGTTCTACATTTAAAAGAAGCAGAAAAAGAAACACAGAAAGTTTAACACCGCGTAAAGGAGAATTGCTTGAATAATATACTGCCTCAAAGAAAAAGATATGACGGCGGAGTAATACTTACCGCGCTGATTATTCTTTTGGCCTTTGGCACCGTCATGGTTTTTTCTTCTTCGGGTATTTATGCCAGCGACAAATATAAAAGCATTCATTACTTCCTTATGAAACAGGTTTTCTGGATAGGTATCGGCAGTATAGGTCTTATCTTCTTTAAAAACATAAGATACGATAAGTTGCGGCAAATTGCGAAGCCGCTCTTTATCCTTGCCGTGCTTTCGCTCTTCCTTGTTTTTGTCCCGCATATCGGTAAGTCGGCCGGCGGGGCTAAAAGATGGATTTCAGTGGCGGGTTTTACCTTTGAACCGAGTGAGCTTCTCAAACTTGCTTTCATAATCTATATTGCGGATGCTATAGAAAGAAAACAAGAGAAGATAAAATTATTTGTGCAAGGTTTTTTACCGTTTCTTTTTATCCTGGGCGGCGTGGCCTGTGTGCTTCTTTTACAGCCAGATGTCGGCTCCATAATAATGCTGGTTATTATTCTGGCAATAATGCTTTTTGTCGCCGGTATCAGGATTTCCCATGTATTAGCCGTGGCACTGCCGTTGGTCCCGCTGGCGTATATAGTTGTTATGAAGGCTTCTTACAGAAGTAAAAGAATAAAATCGTTTTTAGAGTCTCCCTGGGCAGATCCACAGGGCATAGGTTTTCAGATGGTACAGTCCTTTATCGCTTTTGGTTCCGGCGGTATTTTCGGTAAGGGCCTGGGGAACGGCACTCAAAAACTCTTTTATCTGCCGGAATCGCATACGGACTTTATTTTTGCCATCGTAGGCGAGGAAATGGGACTGGCCGGTGCGACCGGCGTCCTTTTGTTCTTCGGCTTTATTATATGGAAAGGAATAGAAATAGCGACAAAGCTGGACGATGTTTTTGGCAAAGTACTGGCAGTGGGAATTACAAGTTGGGTAGGTCTTCAGGCTTTCGTAAATATGGCTGTGGTAACCGGGCTTCTGCCGACAAAGGGGCTTACTCTGCCTTTTATAAGTTACGGTGGTTCTTCGCTGCTGGTAAATATGATGGCTATCGGCTTGCTTCTTAACCTTGCAAAACAGGTGAAAAGATGACAGAAATGCAAATTCGTCCGCTGAAGCGAGATCTCGCCAAAGGCGGAAAACTCGAAACTAGGGGCAAGGAATTATTGTGAAAATACTCATTGTGTGCGGCGGAACCGGCGGTCATATTTTCCCGGGACTTGCATTTGGAAAACTGGCTTCAAAGGAACATGAAACGGTGTTTATTGGCGTGTTGGGCGGCATGGAAGAAACAATATTGAAGACCGAAGGCTTCAAATTTATTTCTATACCGGTAGGAAAGATACTAAGGAGATTTACCCTTAAGAATCTTTTTAATATGTTTAATTTTTTCAGGGGTGTTTTGGCGGCCCTGCGGGTTCTTAAAAGCGAGAAGCCCGACATTATCATAGGGTTCGGCGGGTATGTCTCGGCACCGGTAATAATTGCGGGAAGATTTAAAAAAATACCGGTGGCGCTGCATGAGCAAAATGCGATTCCCGGACTCACAAACAGGTTTCTTTCAAAATTGGCGGACAGGGTCTTTGTAAGTTTTGCCGGCACTGAAAGAAGATTCGGAACTAAAGGTGTTTTCACCGGAAATCCTGTCCGGGAAGAGATAGGGGTAATGACCAAAGAAGAAGCCCGGACGCGCCTGCACATAGAAGCGGGGAAAAAGGTAGTTAGCATAATAGGTGGGAGCCAGGGCGCGCATACAATGAATACATTTATTTTTGAAGCACTGAAACATCTTAAAGGCGAAAAGCTTACCGTATTGTGGATGACCGGTGAAAAAGATTATGCGTTATATGAGGACCGATTGAAAGAGCTTCCCGGAGTTAAACCAGAACTTAAGCGGTTCTTTAATAATATTAATGAAGTTTATGCGGCAACAGATCTCTTAATTGCCCGCGCGGGTGCTACGACCGTCTCGGAAGCGGTAAAGTGCGGCTTGCCTGCAATCTTTATCCCTTTTCCGGCGGCGGCTAATAACCATCAGGTTTATAATGCCCGGGCTCTGGCCGTGAAAGGCGCGGCGCTTATGTTTGAGGAAGCGGAGTTGAGCGGAGAAAAGCTTGCTAAAGAAATTGAACGGCTTCTTGCGAATTCAAAAACTCTAAGAGAGAATATTATAAAAATAAGAACTCTGGACAGCGCAAAGCTAATGCTTTTTGAGCTTAGAAGGACGGCCGGTGCTTAGAAAAACCTATAAAGTACATTTTGTCGGAATCGGAGGCATAGGGATGAGCGGGATAGCCGAGGTCCTGCTTAATCTGGACTACGATGTTTCGGGCTCGGATTCAAAGGATTCCGAAATAGTTGAGAATTTAAAATCTAAAGGCGCGGTTATCAGTCTGGGGCACTTTGCGGAGAATATTATCAAGGCCAAACCTGATGTGGTGGTCATATCAAGCGCGGTGCTTGCGGATAATCCGGAAGTGCTTGCGGCAAAAAAGCAAAATATTCCGGTTATTCCGCGGGCGGAGATACTTGCGGAGCTTATGCTTTTAAAAACCGGCGTGGCGATAGCCGGAACCCATGGCAAGACCACTACCACTTCCATGGCAGCGGTGGTTTTCAACGAGGCCGGTTTGGATCCGACTATAGTTATCGGCGGCAGGCTGAATGTCATCGGCAGTAATGCAAAATTAGGCAAAGGTGAGTACCTGGTGGCGGAAGCAGATGAGTCCGACGGTTCGTTTATGCATCTGAGTCCGGTTATTACGATTGTTACCAATATTGATGATGATCACCTGGACTTTCACCGCAATATGGAGAACTTAAAACACCTGTTTATCAGTTTTATAAATAAAGTTCCTTTTTACGGAGTGGCGGTCCTTTGTGCCGATGACGAAAATATCAGAAGCATACTCGGCAGCATAGAAAAAAAATATATTACCTACGGAATAAAGCACAAAGCGGATATCAATGCCCAAAAGGTCAAAGAAAATAAATTCGGCAGCGAGTTTGAAGTAATCTACCGGGGCAGAAAGCTGGGCAGGTTTACGGTGAATATCCCCGGCGTACATAATGTTCTTAACGCCCTGGCTGTTATCGGCGCAGCCATAGAGACCGGGATAAGCCCGGCGGCCGTGAAGCGGGGGCTTGCGAAATTCAACGGGGTTATGAGAAGGTTTGAGAAACTCGGAGAAAAGAACGGGATACTTGTTGTTGATGATTATGGCCATCACCCGACGGAAATTATGGCAACTCTCAAAGCGGCAAGAACCTTGAAGCCAAAAAGGCTAATAGCGGTTTTCCAGCCTCACAGGTATTCGAGGACTAAAATTTTATTTGAAAAATTCGGCCGGGCTTTTAAAGATGCCTCTTTGGTTATACTTACGGATATCTATGCGGCTTCGGAAAAACCTATCCCGAATGTCACGGTTGAACTGGTTGCCAACAGCATAAGAAACAACGGGAAAAAAGTTATCTTGAAGAAAATAAAAGAGGATATCCCGGGATATCTTCAGGAAATATGCAAAAAGGGCGATCTGGTTATAATACTCGGTGCCGGAGACATAAGAAAGACCGGAGAAGAGTTTGCCAGGAGGCTTTTAAACAAAAAATGAAGATACGGGAAACTTTAGCAAAATATACTACCCTGGGACTGGGCGGGCCTGCGGATTATCTTATAGATGTTGAAGATATTAACGGCCTTAAAAAAGTGCTTGAGTTTTCGAAGAAGCAAAAATTACCGCTCACGCTGCTGGGCGGAGGCAGCAATGTTTTAGTAAAGGACGGCGGAATAAGGGGCCTGGTGGTAAGGTTAAAGGAAGATTTTTCGGGTGTTAAAATAAACGGAACAAAAATCAGATGCGGGGCAGGCGCGCCTTTGTCCGGGGTACTAATAGCTGCGGCGGCAAAAGGCCTGACCGGTCTGGAGTTTGCGGCAGGAATACCGGGGACCGTAGGCGGCGCAGCAATAATGAATGCCGGCGCTAACGGCAAAGAGCTGAAAGATGTGGTAAGTGCGGTAACGGTAATAGATAAAAACGGCAAGATTAAGAAATTAACACCGGCAGAATGCGGCTTTACATATAGAAGTTCAAAACTGAAGGGCGGCAGGATGGTTGTTATCGAGGCTGTTTTTAAGTTAGAGAAAAGCACAAAAGAACGGGTTAAGGCAAAGATTCTTGCTCTGCTAAGAAAAAGGAAAATGGGGCAGCCCTGTTCCTTTGGTACGGCGGGTTGTATTTTTAAAAATCCCCGGGGTTTGGCGGCCGGACAATTGATAGACTCTTGTGATTTAAAGGGAAAAAAAGTAGGCAAGGCTTTTGTTTCCCGGCAGCATGCGAATTATCTGATGAATCGCGGAAGTTCAGCGCGTGATTTTCTTAAACTAATGGAATTAGTCAAAAAGACGGTTTTTGCAAAAAAGGGCGTCAGGCTGGAAGAAGAAATTATGGTTCTTGGAGAAGACAGGTGAAGAAGGGCTTTCTAAAGGATCTTGCACTGCTTAAAAATAAAAAAATAGGGCTTATTGCCGGCGGGATTTCTTCGGAAAGAGCTATTGCTTTAAAGAGCAGTGCCGCGGTCGAAAAAGCTTTAAAGTCTCTGGGGCTTAATTATATCTATATAGATTTTAACCCGAAAAATAGAAAAGATATTTTCAGCGTTATAAGGAAAGCAAGACTTGATATTGTGTTTCTCGGGCTTCACGGGAGTTACGGCGAGGACGGGCGTATCCAGGGCGCGCTGGATATTATGGGAATAAAGTATACCGGTTCCGGTGTTCTTGCCAGTTCTATAGGTATGGATAAACTTATCAGTAAGAAGCTTTTGCTTGAAGCCGGCCTGCCTACTCCGGACTACTATGAATATACGGGCAAAGAACTAAAAATGACTCTTCCGGTTGTGGTGAAACCGGTTGACGGTGGTTCCACCATAGGCGTAACTATTGTAAAAAGCAGAAAGGATTTTCAAAAAGCCGTGCGTTTGGCTAAGAAATACTGCGCAAAAGTAATGGTGGAAAAATATATTCAAGGCAGAGAGGTGACCGTCCCGGTTTTGTTTGACAGAGCTCTTCCGGTAATAGAAATAATACCGAAGACGGCGTTCTATGATTATACGGCTAAGTACACCAAGGGCATGTCCGATCATATATTGCCGGCCAAACTGAAAAAAAGTTTATATGCGGGGATTTCTGAATTGGCTGTTTTGACTCACAAGCTGCTTCTTATGAAGGATTATTCCCGGATAGATTTTATGATAGAGGAAAAGAGCGGTAAACCGTACATTTTGGAGGCAAATTCTTTGCCGGGCTTGACCGGGACTTCTCTTTTACCCGAAGCCGCAAAGTGCGCCGGTTTAAGTTTTGAGGAGTTGATTCTGAAAATGCTCGCGGGCGGCCTTAGAAATGCACAATAAAATACTTTTTTCCAAGCACAGGAAAAAAGAAAATGCCAGTGGTGTTAAAATCTACAGGGTCAGCACGGCCGCAGAGGTAGAAAGAGCGGTTCTTAAACCGGCGGGAAAAGACGCTAAGTTTAGTTTTTTGAAGTTGCTCAAGTATACAGGCCTGATTTTAACGGCTGCGGGAATAATTTACGCGCTCTATGCGGGTGTTAACAAACTGCAAACCTCTCCTGATTTTGAGGTAAAGGAAGTTAAAATAAGCGGCAGCCGGTATGTTAGCAAAAATGAAATTTTAGCAACAGCTAAAATAGAGTTAAGGAAAAATATGTTTACCGTCTCTCTAAGTGAGGCAACAGCGAAACTTAAGGCAAATTCCCAGTTCAAGGCAGTCTCTATTAAAAGAGTCTTCCCGGGTATTGTAGAAATATGCATTACGGAACGGGAGCCGGTAGCGTATATAGGAGAGAATAAAGCGTACCAGATAGACACGGAAGGAGTTACTTTTCCTGCTATTAAATCCTTCTTTCACGGTAAACGGCTGTATACCTTTACCGGGGCTTCCGTAAGCGTAAATGAGCTGGGCAGAAAAACGGCCTCTCCGGTATTAAGACAGGCTCTGGCTATGGTGGAAAAACTGGAACAACGTGGCACACCATATCTTAACGATGTGATGATATTGGATATTTCGTGTCTTGAGGAACTGGCATTGATAGTCCCCAATACAAAGCAGATTTACAGGTTTGGCGACGGAAACTGGGACGAAAAGTTTGACAAACTTATTTGTTTGCTTAAAAACTTAAACGAAAGAAAAAAAGATATAGTATATGTTGATTTAAGGTTTCGTGACGAAGCAATTGTCCAGTTTGGAAACAATAAAAAAAACTGAATAACTTAAAGAGGCGGTGTAAAGATGGCTAAAGACGAAAACGAAAAAATAGTAGTCGGTCTGGATATAGGCACTACTAAAATCTGTTGTGTTATCGGGGAAGTGAACGATTCCGGCGGGATTAACATTATCGGTATCGGTAACTCGGTCTCGCGCGGACTCAAAAGAGGAATTGTGGTGGACATCGAACCTACAGCTGAGGCCATAAAGAAAGCTGTCGAAGAGGCCGCACGCATGGCCGGCGTTGAAGAAATAGGCCCGGTTTTTGCGGGAATTGCGGGAAGCCATGTAAAAGGCATTAACACCGAAGCATTGGTAGCTATTACCGGAAAAAGCAGGGAAGTTACCACCGGTGATGTGGAGCGTGTAATCGAAGCCGTCAAAAACCAGTCGGTGCCGGAGAGGGAACTCATTCATATAATTTCTCAGGAGTTTGTTCTGGATGAACAGGATGAGATAAGGGCTCCGGTAGGGATGCGCGGCCAGCGCCTGCGCGCTAAAGTACATGTGGTGACAGCTTCTAAAGCAAGGACCAGAGATATTGAAACATCCATAGAGAAGGCCGGCTACTCTGTGGACGAAATAGTATTGCAGCCGTATGCTTCCAGTGAGTCCGTGCTGACTTACGATGAGAAAGAACTCGGAGTCTGCCTGATTGATATTGGCGGCGGCACCACCGATGTTATTGTTTTTACTGATGGGGGAGTAAGGCATACAGCCGTAATCTCTATCGGAGGCATGCAGGTAACAAATGATCTTGCCATCGCTCTTAAGGCTCCGATTGAGACAGCTGAAGATATAAAGAAAACCTTCGGCAGCGCTTTTGCCTCTACGGTAAACGAGATGGAGGAAGTAAGAGTAAAATTGATAGGTGACCGGCCCGACAGAATAGTACCTAAGCGGATAATTGCCGAGATAATTCAGCCCAGGATGGAAGAGATATTTGAGTTGGTAAGTCAGGAACTTAAAATGTCTGGCACCGAAGGAAAGATAGCGTCCGGAGTCGTGGTGACGGGCGGCGCGGCGCTTATTCCCGGCATTGAGGAGGTTGTGGAGAAAGTGCTAAAACTACCGGTCAGGGTAGGTTATCCCCAGGGGATTGGCGGGCTTGTAGAAACGGCAAATTCTCCTATCTATTCCACCGCAGTCGGCTTGGCGCTTTACGGGGCCAAAGCCAAATCCAGCGGCAAGAGCGGGCTTAGATTATCAACCCAGGGAGGTTTGGACAATTTCTTTTCAAAAGTTAAAAGGTGGTTTGTGGAGTTCTTTTAACAAGCGTTTTTGAAAACTCAGCGGGGCAAAGAGCCCGGAAACAATTAGAAATAATAAAAATTACCAAAGCGTCCGTCACGGCGGACAAAAAACGGAGGAAGTAAAATGATAGAATTCGTGGACAACCAAAGTTTCACGGCCAACATAAAGGTGGTCGGAGTCGGCGGGGCGGGTAATAATGCTTTAAACAGAATGATTGCAGCATCAATCTCCGGTGTCGAATTTATTGCGCTTAATACCGATGCTCAGCAGTTAAAGAGAAATAATGCTTCGGTGAAGATTCAGGTCGGGACCAAACTGACAAAAGGCCTCGGTGCGGGCGCAAATCCGGAAGTGGGCCGCAAGGCTGCAGAAGAAGACAGGGAAAAGATTAGAGAAGCTCTGGCAGGCGCGGATATGGTTTTTATCACCTGCGGTATGGGCGGCGGAACCGGGACCGGAGGTGCGCCCGTGGTTGCTAATATAGCCAAAGAGAACGGCGCTTTGACGGTGGGTGTTGTTACCAAGCCCTTCCGGTTTGAAGGCTACAGAAGAAGGATTCACTCCGAAGCGGGTATTAAGGAGCTTTCGGAAATCGTAGACACACTTCTTATTATTCCCAATGAAAAGCTCCTTTCTATAGTGGAAAAAACCACACCGATGGTGGAAGCGTTCAACATGGCTGATGATGTCTTAAGACAGGCCATTCAGGGTATCTCGGATGTAATAACTATTCCGGGACTGGTGAATGTGGATTTTGCCGATGTCCGGACTATCATGGCGGAGATGGGCGGCGCTTTAATGGGCACGGGTATTGCTTCGGGTGAAAACAAAGCGACAAAGGCGGCCGAGATGGCGGTGACCAGCCCCCTCCTGGAGAATGTAAATATAGAAGGAGCCCGGGGTGTGCTGATAAATATTACCGGCGGCCCGGACTTAAGCCTGTTTGAGGTAAACGAAGCCACCTCTGTTATTTACGATAAGGCGCATAAAGAGGCTAATATTATTTTTGGTGCGGTAATAGATGAAAATATGAAGAACGAAATAAGAATCACAGTTATAGCCACCGGTTTTACTCCTAAAGCCACCGAAGTAGAGCAAAAAAGGGAGGAAAAGAAGGAGATTGTAGAAACTTCCGAAGCGGAACCTGAGCCTGTTGTAAATTCGATTTCTTTACAGGAAATACCAATTCCCGCACCTGTGGCCGAAGTGTCACAGCAGAATAAGCTTACTATCGATATGATAAAAAGCGAGATTGGGCTGTCCAACCTGGAGATAAAAGTAAAAGGCTACATGGAAGGCGAAAACTGGGATGTGCCGACCTTCCTAAGGAAGAAAATGGAGTAAACTTAATATAAAACTCCTTCCCTCGTTAGAGGGAAGGAGTTTTTCTTAACTAACCATGCCGGTTAGGGTAGAAAAGGAGAGTTTTTGAAATTCATTGTTTTACTTTTTATTCTTTCTCTGGGAGGCTTTGCTAAAGAACCCTGGGCAATTATTCTCGGCTATCACCGGGTAATAGAGAATCCCGTAAAACGCCCTGACATCACAGTCAAGGCCTTCGAAGAACAAATGCAGTTTATCAAAGATAACTACAGCATAATTACTTTAGAACATCTGGTCAAATGCGTTGTCGAAAAAAAAGCTTTTGAAGCCAACTCCGTTGTTGTTACCCTGGATGACGGCGACAGGAGTACTTACGAAAAAGCCTTTCCAATCTTGAAAAAACTTGGTATTCCCGCAACCCTCTTTCTTTACACGGATTTTCCGGGTAAAGGCGGGGTCAGCTGGGCAGAAGTAATAGAGATGTCAAAAAACGGCATCAGCATCGGGTCGCATACCGTACACCATATCAATCTTACGGAGCAAAAAACCGGAGAAACCCGGGAAAAATATCTGGAGCGGATAAGATGTGAACTGATAGAATCAAAAAAAGTAATTGAAGAAAAAATAGGCCAGCCGGTGCTTTATTTGAACTATCCCTATGGCAGGCAAAATGAAACTGTGGAAAAAGAAGCGGCCAGTGCGGGCTATACCGCTGCCGTGGGTACAGCCTGGGACCGGAATTTTGTTTCAAGTACCGACCTTTTTAGATTAAAAAGAAGGCTCATTCCTGAAAAATACAAGTTTACGGATTTTGTGGATATGTTTAAGAATACCGATATAGATAAATCTTTGGAGATAGAGCATGAAGAATACAGGTAAGATCGGGCTATTGTTGATACTGCTATTTCTCTGTCTGGGCTTATTTTTTTACACTAAGCAGCAAAATAAAACGGTTAAGACTCCTTTGCCACGGGCGGGCACGGCAGAAGAGGGTAAAGCTGCCGCTCTTTTGGCGCCTTTGCCGGCGGAGCAGGAAAAACAGGACAGCGGTAAAAAGTCCGGCGGAAAGACTCGAATTAATGGTAAAGCAAATACGAAGAGCCGGCCGCAGGAGAAGGACTCTTCTGTCTGGGTTAAAATTCTCAACTATCATGCAATTTTTCCCGAGGCTTATTTAAAAAGTGAAGATCCCAAACTCAACAGATTTACCAAACCCTCAGACCGCAAGCTTATAGTAAGTGCGGAAAATTTCGAAAAACAAATGGACTTTCTCTCCAAAAACTATAAAGTGGTGTCTTTTTCGGATTTTGCGGAGAGAATCGAAAAAAAACAGCCCTACGGAGAAAACGCAGTAATCATAACCTTTGACGGAGCAGACGAGACAATTTACAAGATTGCCTACCCCGTGCTGAAAAAATATAATCTGCCGGCAACCTTGTTTTTACATATCAATGCTTTGAAGTTGGATAAGACGGCCATGAAGTGGGACACTATCAAATTATTGCACGACGAAGGGCTTATGGAAATAGAATCACATTCTATTTCTCACCCGCATCTGAACAGGATGCTTAAAAACGAAACCCAGGAGGCCTACGAAGCCAGGATTCGCAAAGAACTTGTGGACTCAAAAAACATAATTGAGGAAAAACTAAATAAAAAAGTTTTGTATTTTGCGTATCCTTACGGCGGCTATAATGCTACGGTTATCGGGCTTTTAAAAGAAAGCGGTTATAAGGCCTCGGTAACGGTCCAATGGGATAAAAATACGGTTTTTACCAATCCTTATGCCTTGAGGCGCAGAGGTGTTTTTAATGACCATACTCTAAAGAAGTTTGAGGAGATTTTTACCGTTAAGGTAAAAGATGACCCCCGAGAATATGCGGATTAAAATATTTTTTCTGCTTGTGCTTGCCCTGTTTTGCCTTGGTGCGCAGAGCTTGAGGGAGAGAATTGTCTTTTCTGAAGTCAAAATCAGCGAAAACGGTCAGGCCAGGAAAATCAAAATATTTACGGCCGCGCGGGGTTTTGACACTTATTATCATCTTAAAGGTATTTGTGCCGCTTATGATATTTCCTTCTCCTATGTGCCCGCCAAGAAACGGGTTCTATTAAGCCGGGGTGTCAATTCTCTCAGGTTAACTGTCGGTGCCGAGAGCAAATTAAAGGATTTCTATATTTTTTCGGAAAATAAATATTTTCTTTCGCCGGAGGGTTTGAATTATATTTTCGCAAGCCTGCTTAAAGGTTCGGTAAAAGCCGATAAAAAAAATAAACTTCTTATCGTTTCTTATGAAACGCCAAATAAACCGGCGGAAACGGCCAAAAAAACCCGGCCCAAGACGGAAAAACCCGAACCTCCAGGATTAAATATCCGAAGCGTGCCTGTTTTAAAAGGGGAAAAGTTTAAAGTAGACCGGATTGTTATAGACGCCGGTCACGGGGGGAAAGACCCGGGCGCAGTGAGTAAAAGCGGCCTCCAGGAAAAACAGATAACACTGGAGCTGGCACTGCTGACGGCAAAAATGATAAAAGAAAGTTTAAAAAAAGAAGTAGTGCTAACCCGGACCAAAGACGAGTATATTAGTTTGCAGGAGCGCTCTGCCATTGCCAATAGCGGTAAAGGCGACATATTTGTGTCCATCCATATAAATGCAAGCACGGACCGGGAAGCCACGGGAACGGAAGTTTATATATATAATACGGAACCGACGGATAAAAAATCCGGGGGTCTGGCGTTAAGGGAAAATATGGAATATGCGAAGACCGGCGGGGTCAGCTCCATTTTAAGCGAGTTGAGTTCAAAATCCAATGATTACCTGAGTATCTTGCTGGCGGGGAATATACTTGATAATGTCACCGGTTATGCGGATGTGGAGAGCCGGAATAAAAATATGATCCTCAGGGCACCTTTTTATGTTATCGCTCACGCAAATATGCCGGCAGTTCTTTTAGAAGTAGCTTTTATTACGAATCCTGCGGAGGAGAAAAAACTCAGGGAGAGCGAATTTAAAAATAGCATAGCCAAGGCGGTAACTTTTGGCCTGGCAGATTTTATAAGCGCGACAAGTGCCCCCGAAACAGAAATTGCGCCTACCGTCTCGGTGAAATTACCGGCAGAAGAGTCAAAGGAAGGTTCCAAGGAACAATGAAAAAGGGTATGATCTGGAAAAAACAAAAAAACGGCCTTTTGTGCTTTACCTCGCTAAGGCCTTTAAACTTTAAAGAGCGGAAATTTGAAACGAATTACAGGTCTTTATTAAAATTCCTGCGGGTAACGCCGCTGAAGACGGTTTTTGGAAAACAGATTCACGGAAGAAGAATAAGGGAGGCAAAGAATTGCGGAGAAAAAATTCCGCAGGCCGCGGATGGTTTTGTTTCTTATACTCCCGGCTGTATGCTCTTGATATTTACGGCTGACTGTCTTCCCGTATTTATCTATGATACGAAAAAAAGATATATTGCTCTTGCTCATTGCGGGTGGAAGGGCGTACACAAAGAAATTGTCAAAAATGCTATTAGAAAATTAATTAAAAAAGGTTCAAAAACGGCGGATTTAAGATTCATTTTAGGGCCGGGAATCCGAGAATGCTGTTATGAGGTTAGTCCTTCATTTGTCAGGCGTTTTGAGAGACGATACGGAAAAACCGGTATTTACACATGGAGGGGGCTAATATATTTTTCTCTCCCGGATATTTTAAAAGAGCAATTGAAAATAGCAAAAATACCTGCTAAAAATATTAAAGACACTAAAAGCTGTACCTGCTGTCAACCGGAAAAGTACTACTCATATAGAAGGGAAGGAAAGAGGGCGGGTAGGATGGTCTCCGGCATTATTACAGATGCTTAGAGGCTTGGATGGTCGGAGGGTTAGCAAGTACAAAAAACGAGGTTGAACGCGGGGGAAAAATATATGGAATATACTGAATTGATAAATAAAAGAAGAAGTATAAGAAAGTATGATCTTTCTAAGCCGGTGTCTGAGAAAGTCCTGAGCAAAGTTCTGGAGGCGGCAAGGCTTGCGCCTTCTGCCTGCAATATTCAGCCGGTGCATCTTATTGTTATTAGAGATAAAAAAGTAAAAGAAGAATTGAAAGAAGCTTATAGCCGGGAATGGTTTTTTACTGCTCCGGTTATTATCGCGGGCTGTGTTGATATTGAGGCTGCCTGGAAACGGTCCTATGATAATTTTAATGCTGCTTTTGTAGATCTGACTATAGCTTTTGATCACCTGATACTTGCTGCCGCCAATGAGGGTCTTGGAACCTGCTGGGTCTGCGCTTTCAATCCTGCTGTCGCGGAGAAAATTCTCCGGGTACCGTCGAATATCAAAGTAGTTGCTTTAACCCCTCTGGGTTTTCCTGCCGGAGAACCGGCAGTCCGGATAAGAAAAGAGTTAAAAGAAATGGTGCATTACGAAAAGTTCTAAGTTCGGTCTATAAGGTCTATAAAGTTCGTAAGGTTTGTAAAGTCTTACGCTAAGGTGGTATTTAATTTTATTTGATTGGTATAGTTCAAGGAATTGAAAGAATGAGAGCAAAAATAGTCCAAACAATCCAAGTAATTGCCTTGTCCATTGTATCTATGGCAGTAATTATATGGCTGATTATGCCAGAGTATAATCCTAGTCGTCTTAAAGAGGCTGAAATTGCGGCTTGCAATGCAAGTCTGCGAGGGGTGCAGTCGTCATTGGATTTGTATTTTAGTCATTATAAAAACTATCCTGTAAATTTAGAAGTATTGATAAAAGAAGAATATCTTGACAAAAAATGGCACTTTGATAATTGGGGAAATAAACTTAAGTATCAACCAATATTTGAAAAAGATAGTAAAGGAAAAGCAATTAATTATTTACTTGGAAGCAATGGCCCGGACGGCAAAGAAAATTCAGATGATGATATAGAGCCGCCAATTGATACAATAAAGCATTCGTTTAAACAAAAACCTACAACTCCATCAGGATTAAAGGCAAAGTAGTTTTTATATAATATATTTCAACGATTATGAGACTTTACAAACTTTATGAACTTTACAAACTAACGCATTTCTGGGTGAATATGTTAAAAACAATAGCAGTGTTTTTGATAACCGGAGCAGTTTTATCTGCGTATCAATGCCCCGATATTCCTATTCAGATATTTCCTAAAAATAATCCGTGGAATCAAAATATTTCCAAGGTAGAGGTTAATAAAAACTCCAACGATTATATAGAGTCTATAGGTCGGAAGAACTCCTTAAAACCCTGGTTTGGTTCGGCCCGGGGCATTCCCTATTCGCTGGTAAGTAACGGCAAAGAATATCCTGTGGAAATTAATGATAACGGCAAACCGGAAGACAGTGATAAAGGGCCCTATAAGATTCCTTTTGACGCGCAAAAGGAAGCGGGTGAGAATCCCCGGGTTATAGTTGTAGATACAAAAAGTCATTTACTCTATGAGTTTCTAAACGGACAAACAGGGCTTACCGGCCGGCCGAACACCTGGTTTGTTTTTTCTGCCGCTATCTTTAATTTAGATTCAAATGATTTACGCAAGGAAAAAGCCTATTCCGCCGACCCTGCCGGGATGGCTATTCTTCCGGGACTTGTCCGGTATCAAGATATAACAAAAGGCAGCCTGGATCACGCTGTTAGGGCAGTCGTCAACCGCATTGATGACAGATATGTTTATCCGGCCAGAAATTCACCGGCCCTAAATAAGGACCCTAAGCTCCCGGCAATGGGTCAGAGGTTCCGTCTCAAGGACTCCGTAGATATCTCAAAGCTCGGGCCGCAAGCACAGATTATTGCGGTCGGTTTAAAAAAATACGGCTTTATCATTGCAGATAGAGGACGCCTTCCATATATATACGGCACTCTTGACGAAAGATGGAATGACGGGGATCTTGCTACGCTGGAATCCTTGCAGATGGGTGACTTTGAAGCTATAATAGAATCGACGGCTGCAGAAGCAGCTTTTGCCGGGACCGGCGGGACGGCTCCGCTTGAAAAAATAAAGATCTACGGCGGTCCGTATCTGAAAGGCAAAGGTAAGGTTGGCTTTTTGAATCTTCCGGGCGGTAAGCTTACTATTAAAATTATGAATTCACAAAACAAACCGGTCAGGAACTTGGACATAAAAGCTCCATTGGTTTTGTGGGATTTAACTGATTCTTCAGGCAATCCTGTCGAGACCGGGAATTATTTCATACAAATTGAAGATGCCAAAAAGAATTCAAGAGAAATACAAGTCAAAGTAGAATAGGAATTAAATAGGCTCTGGCCACTTTTTTCAATCAGCAATTAGTAATTAGAACCAGGAGGTTTTGTGAGCGACTATATCTGGATTTATATTTTTGCGGTATTATTTTCTTTAGTCCTGCCGGCCGTTATTGTATATGTTATAACCAGAATTATCATGACGAAATCACGGGCCTCCTGGCTTCAAAAACAACTTCTGCTCTGGGAGGAAAATAAACTTATCTCTCCCGAACAGGCCGGACTAATGGCTGAGATGAGTAAAATCAACAGAGCGGCGCCGAAAAAGAAGATAGACATGATAAAAATAATAACCCTGTTTGGAGCAGTATTTATAGGGATAGGGTTCATATTTCTTATTGCCAGTAACTGGCAGGAGATACCAAAGTACCTGAGGACGGCGGCGCTTCTACTGCTTACTATAGGAACACTCTGGGTTGGGTACTTTCTTTCTTTTGAAAAAGGGAAATATCCTGTTCTCGGCAAGAGTTTGATAGTTTTGGCGGCTATACTTTGGGGCGCTACCCTGGCGCTTATTGCACAAATCTATAATCTGAGTTCAGATGGCAGTTGGATAATCCTTATTTTGTGGACCCTGCCGCTACTTCCGCTGGCTTATTTTCTTGAGAATGAATTTGTTTTTATCCTTGCCTCAGTCGTACTCGGCATCTGGAATATTTCCTTCAGTGTAGGAAAAAGCCTGCCCAACTATTATTATCCCGCTATAGTTTTCATCTTTCTCTTCCCCCTGGCTAAGAAATTTGCCCGGGGGATGGTCCTTAATATTGCCGGCCTCCTTATCGGTGCTTTTTACGCTATGGCTTTGAAATATCTTTATATTCCTCTCGGTATTTTCGTAGGATTCATATTTTACTATCTTGTAAATATACTAAAACCGCCGGTAGGCGAGGAATTATTTCTTTTTTGCGCAAGCGTTGCTTTGCTGGCCTGGAATATCGGGTATAATTTTTTTTCGGATTTCAAAGACCCGAATATTTACATGCTGCTCCCGCTGGTTCTGGTCTTCTTTTTGGTGTATAAAAAGAACGCAAAAGCCAGCCTCGGAATAAATATTTTGAATGTACTGGTCTGGTTTAATTTTATTATCGCGGCACTAATTAATGTACACAAGTATCCGGCGGGAGTACTTGTTAATTCAAGTTTTCAAATATTTTACGGGATACTGCTCTATCTGACCGGCATGCTCCATGAAAACAAAAAAGAGGACAAAGAATACGGTATTTTGTATAAAGTCTTCGGTTTTATATTTGTTTTGGGTGCCTTCTATTTTCTTTCTTCATATAAAATAGAAACTAAGGATATGCTAAAATTAAATCCTGTAACATATATCCTCTTTTGTCTGCCGGCGGCCGGCATGCTTATTCTTTCTTATTTACTCGCAAAGAACCACTTGAAGACAAAGCAGGCTAAACTCGAATTAACCGCGATTCTGGCGGTTATGGTTGGTACTCTTTTTATATTGTTGAATACGGGCTATCCGGAAGCCAATTCTTATGTTATTAATGCGATGATAGTCGTTATTTCCGTAACAATGTTGTTTTTCGGCCTGGAGGGCCAGTCGCCAAAAATATTTAATTCCGGCATTGCGGCTTTGATACTATTTATTATTGTAAGGTACCTGGATGTATTCTGGAAGCTCAAAGAAAAATCTTTATTTTTCATAATAAGCGGTATATTGTTTATTGCCGGGGGCAGTTACCTGGAGAAAAAAAGAAGAGAAATTGTAAGGAGGATGAAAGATGAGAAATAGAATTGTCCTTATTATCACATCCTTTTTATTCGTAGCCATAGCACTAATGATGATTTATTCCAAAGAAAAGGTGCTGAATGAAGGGACTTTGATAGAGCTTGAAACACGGCCAGTGGATCCGCGAGACCTGCTGCGAGGTGATTATGTAGTTTTAAATTATCAAATTAATGGTGTAAACTTTGATAAGGACTTTGGAACAGTTTCTCCCGGCAAAGAAGTATTTGTAAAACTTGAAAAAAGAGGCAGGTACTGGGAAGTTAAAAAAGCCTATCCCCGACTCCCGGCGGATACAGGAATATTTATGCAGGGCATAATAAAGGGCGGCGGCCGTTTTGACAACAGGGTGGAGTATGGCATTGAAAGTTACTTTGTACCCGAAGGTAAAGGAAAAAAGATAGAGGAAATCATAAGACGCGGAAATAAAGATAAAATAACCGTGGAGGTTGCCGTAGGTAAAGCCGGCAACGCGGTAATAAAACAATTATTGCTGAACGGACGCCCGTACGGTTTTAAATGACCCGGGCCGGAGTATATAGGAGAAAAATATGAAAGTGCTGATAACCGGAGCGGGAGGTTTTCTTGGAAGGGGTTTGGTTGTGCCATTTGAGGAAAGAGGCGACAGTCTCCGGCTTATGGATGTAGTTTCTTTTTCGAGCCGTCATGAAACTGTAATCGGAGATGTAGCCGACCTTGAGACCGTGATGAAGGCCGCCGCCGGGATGGAAGCCATTGTAATAGCTCATATGGCGCCGCGCACTAATAACTCGTATGATTTTCCTACCCTGCCGTTTGATATAAATGTCAAAGGGACCGCCAATCTTTTCCATGCTGCAGTCAAAAACGGAATAAAAAAAGTTGTTGTCATTTCGAGTACTTCGGTGATGGATTATTGTAAAAGCGAGAATTTGCCTCATGATTTGCCGCCGATGTCCAGGGGCTTTTACGGGCTAAGCAAGGTTTGCCAGGAAATGATAGCCGAATCTTTTGCCCTGGAACACAAAATCAGGGTCGCTTGCCTGCGGGTAGGTTACATTGTGGATGGGGATAAAAATGTAGATAAGTACGGCCGTAAAATCGAAGAACGCGCGCCTCTTGATACCGACCGCCGGGATATAGGCGAAGTAGCCAGATTGTTTCTCGACAGGGAAGATCTTACCTTTGAGAGATTTACCGTAATGAGTACGCCGGAGGCGATGATTCCCTGGGATTTGCGTTATACCTGCGAGCGTTTGAACTGGAAGCCTAAATATGATTTTAGCTGGTTACGCATCCCTCCGAATAAATAATTTAGTATATGTAGAAGGAGCCTCTGTTTTTCTGAGTCAGGCAGATTGTTCTGTCTTTTATCTATTCCCTTAATGGTATTCATTATCTAATTGATTTCTAACCTACTATATTATACAATATAAATCTATTCTTCTTTTTGGTCTGTTTTTTATTGGAGGTTTAATGAAAAAGTCAGATTTGGTAAGTGCTTTACACAATAACGGGATAATTAGAGGCACTAAATTATTGCTTCACAGTTCCTATAAGTCCATTGACTTTGAGGGCGCGCCGGAAGAGGTTTGCCAGTCATTTATGGAGGCTGTCGGAGACGAAGGGCTGCTCGTAATGCCTGCGCATAGCATGAATTTCAAGAATCACCCTAAAGCAAAAGGTCCGTATAATCCGGGAAGGTCGCCTTCCACAACCGGAGCCATAACCGAGTCGTTCAGAAAAATGCCCAGAGTGGCCAGGTCTTTACACCCGTCCCATAGTGTTGCCGCCTGGGGAACCGGGGCCAGGGAACTGGTTAAAGGCCACGAAAAAGTTGACGCTGAAGGTGCCGGTTCGCCGCTTGAAAAATTCAGTCAGATGGAAAGCACTATTTTGTTGATGGGCTGCTCTATACAATCTGCCACTATTATGCATGTTGCCGAGTGGCTGGCCGAGGTGCCTTATCTGAAAGAGCACTATGACCCGACCTGGGGATATGAGGCAGAATATATTGATGAAGAAGACGGCAAGATTAAACCCTACAGCTACAAAACTGTTCCCGGCTGCTCGGCCGGTTTTGTTAATGCAATTCCCTGGCTCAAAGAGGCAGGATTTTTCAAGGAACTGTCGTTAAACAAAGAACTTTCTTTTCTTATAGATGCAAAAGGGCTGGTCCGGGTGGTGACGGAGAAACTAAAACAGAGTCCGTATGCGCTCCTGACCACCGACGAGGAACATATAAAAACCTGTTATCATTGCAAACAGGTTCAAAGAATGGCTAGAACGGTTTGAAGTAACGGCCGCAAATAATTTTTACCAGGAGGAGTTAATGTTTAAACTTGCAATATTCTCGGATGAGGTATCCCAGTATCCTAAAGAACTGGCGGCTTTCTGTAAAAAATGGAAAATAGGCGCGGTGGAAATAAGAACACTCCTGAATAAGGGGCCGCATAACTTCTCAAAGGAAGAGAGAAAGCAGATAAAAAGTGTCCTTAAGGATAACGGGCTTAATGTCTGTTCTATTGCGAGCCCTTTCTTTAAATGCAATATTGACAATAAAAAAGAGTATCAACAGCACCTGGATATCCTTAAAAACTGCATAGACCTGGCCGGAGAGAACGGCTGCAAAATTATAAGAGGCTTTACCTTCTGGAGAACCGCTATAGCGGAAGAGAATCTCGACCATGCTCTGCAGTATTTTCCGGAACCGGTAAGGCTTATGAAAAAAGCAAAAATGACCCTTGCTATAGAGAATGAACCGGCGACTTTTGTCGGCTGCGCCCGGACTCTAAAAGTATTTCTTGATAAGGCAAATTCACCGGTGGTTAAGGCCATCTGGGATCCGGGAAATGAAGTTCACGATATCGACGGTATTGCACCCTTTCCCAACGGCTACCGCCTGGTTAAGGATCATATCTGCCATGTGCATCTTAAGGACTCTCTCTATATAGGTTATGAAGGAAAGGCAGAGTGTGTCCCCATGGGGGAAGGCGAGGTCAACTACTGGGGACAGTTTAAGGCGCTCAAAGAAGACGGTTATAACGGTTATTGCTCTCTCGAAACCCACTGGCGCATAAATAAAGCCGAGATTAAGAAAATGGCGATAGAAAAACCCGGCGGCGCCGGCTGGTCTTTTGGCGCAAAAGAGTCAAGCGATTATTGCATGCATAATATTACCCGGATGCTGAAATCCATTTAGTTCAGGGCAAACAGTTTTATTATGGAATCCGGTAGGGAAAGATATTTTCAAATTTAAAAAGGAGCAGGTATGCGGATAAGGTTAAAAGTATTTTTATTTCTTGCTCTGGCGGCAGGCGTTACCCTGGCTTCACCGTTTCTCACGACCGGCGGTGCGATTGCTCCCCAGGGAAAAAACGATCTAACGGTTAACATGTTTTACAATCAGTACACCGGGTCTGCCGATGACAATGGGATTTACAGCAGTTTTGCGGCAGGTGTCACGCGTCTTGACACTTCTTTTCTTATAGATTTGAAATATGGGACAGGCAGGGACAGCGATATCGAGATAATTCTGCCATATCACAAACTATTATATACCGCCGCAAATGGTTCCACGCTCGCTGCAGAAGGTGTAGGCGATATGATAATTGCCGGCCGCTCAAAAACAAATGAGAATAAAAAACAACAGGGAGCTCTGGTTCTCGGCCTCGGTTTGAAAGTTCCTACAGGAAAAAGTATCTTCCGGCTTGACCCGGGAACGCTGGCTACCGGTACCGGTACCTGGGATGTCGGCGCTATCACGAGCATGCAGGAAAGCAACAGCGGTTTTCTGCTTTATACCGAACTCTCCTTTTGGTACAGATTTGGTTTTAATGCGAATAGGTTCAACGGCCGGGATATTTCTTCGATTAGTCCCGGAGAGACGGTGGTCAAGTTTATGCCCGGCACTCTTCTTAAATATGATGTGGGGGCGGAATTTTCGCTCGCAAAATTTTTATCGCTTATCGGCGAGTTAAACGGCGAAGTTTACTATGAGAATAGAGCGGAGTATATGAATAGCGGGGCAAACGCGCTTGCGGATCTAATCGCGCAGGGTTCACCGGACTTTACCGTTCAAAGAAGCGTAAGAGTGAAAATAATAGCCGGTGCAAAGATATATCTGGGGGATAGAGTTTCGTTTGGCGCGGGAGCGTCCTTCCCTGTCACACTGGTAAACGCCTACGGCAATATGACCTATCTGGCACATCTCAGGTTTATATTTTAAATAGGAGTTTTATATGTTGAAAATGTTAAAAAAAATATTCGGAACCAAAAACGAGAGAGAGATAAAGCGGCTCACCCTGATAGTGGAAAAAATAAATGCCGAAGAGGCTGCGGTTAAGAAACTCTGGGATGCGCAATTGAAGATGAAGACGGTCGAGTTCAGGGACCGTATCAGCAAAGGCGAAACCCTCGATGCGCTTCTTCCAGAAGCATTTGCCGTGGTCCGGGAAACAGCAATAAGGACGATAGGCCAGAGACACTACGACACCCAGCTTATCGGCGGTATTGTTCTGCATGAAGGAAAAATTGCGGAAATGAAGACCGGTGAAGGTAAAACTCTGGTGGCTTCGCTTCCGATCTACTTGAACGCGCTTTCAGGAAAAGGCGTTCATGTTGTTACCGTAAACGACTATCTGGCGGAAAGAGACAGTTTTGGCAAAGGCAATTTTAAAGGTATGGGAAATATCTATTCTTTTTTAGGCCTGACTTTTGGCTGTATTAAAAATGATTCCTCTAATGAGGACCGAAGAGCCGCTTATGATGCCGATATAACTTACGGGACGAATAACGAATTTGGTTTTGATTATCTCAGGGATAATATGGCTACGGCGCTTGAAGATCTGGTCCAGCAGCGCCCGAAAAATTTTGCCATCGTTGACGAAGTGGACAGCATTCTTATCGATGAAGCCAGAACCCCCCTTATTATCTCCGGTCCGGCCGAAGAATCTACGGACAAGTATTACCGGGCCAACAAGATTGTCCCGGAATTTATAAAAGAAACTGACTATAAGGTGGATGAAAAGAGCCGCACGGTAGTGCTTACCGAACCCGGTGTTTCCAAAGCCGAGAAACTTTTAGGCGTTGAGAATATGTACGAAGGGGTCAATATGGACTGGGCGCATTATGTGAATAACGCCCTTAAAGCACATGTGCTTTTTAAACGCGAAGATCATTATATTGTAAAAGGCGATGAAGTTCTGATTGTAGATGAATTTACCGGCCGTTTGATGCCGGGGAGGCGCTGGAGTGACGGTTTGCACCAGGCTGTGGAAGCCAAAGAAGGCGTTAAGATAAAACGGGAGAATCAGACCCTGGCCACAATAACTCTTCAAAACTATTTTAAAATGTACAGCAAACTGGCCGGTATGACGGGAACCGCCGATACCGAGGCCGAAGAGTTTGCACATACCTACAATATTGATGTTCTGGTTATTCCCACAAATAAACCTATGGTCAGAGAGGACTTCCCTGATGAAATATACAAAACCAGGAAGGAAAAAATAAAAGCGGTCGTTAACGAGATAGCCGAACTAAATAAACTTGGCCGGCCGGTTCTCGTGGGTACCATCTCCATTGAAAAAAATGAAGAGCTTTCCAACCAGCTGAGTAAACGGGGCATAAAACACCAGTTGCTGAACGCAAAATTCCATGAAAAAGAAGCAGATATAATAGCGGCGGCCGGAGCGTATGCAGGGGTGACCGTTGCTACCAATATGGCCGGGCGGGGAACCGACATTGTACTCGGGGAAGGCGTGGCCACTCTCGGAGGCCTGCATGTTATCGGCACCGAAAGGCACGAAGCGAGGCGTATCGATAATCAGCTCCGCGGGCGTTGCGGCCGGCAGGGCGATAAAGGTTCTACCAAGTTCTATATTTCGCTTGAAGACGATCTTATGCGGATCTTCGGCGGGGAAAAAATATTTAACCTTATGGACAGGATGGGAATGGAAGAAGACCAGCCTATCGTGCATCCCTGGATTTCGAAAGCCATAGAAGGGGCGCAAAAGAAAGTCGAGGGTTTTAATTTCGAAGCGAGAAAACATCTTCTCGAGTATGATGATGTAATGAACAAACAACGCGAAGTAGTCTACGGGCAAAGAAGAAAGATTCTTGAAGGTGAGGATCTTAAAGATAATATTGAGCTCTGGATAAATGACATTTTGGACTGGATCATGGATACCTATGCCGCCGAAGCGTTGTCCTCTTATGAGTGGGATCTTGAAAATCTGAATCTAAGAATGCTGGATATTTTCGGCGTGGAAATAAAAATAGAAAAAGAAGCTCTGCAATTAATGAGGAGAGAGGCTTTAAGGGCTGAACTTTCAGAGAAAGTGGCTGATTTTTACAATAAAAAAGCGGAGCACTATGGCAAGCTTTTCAAATTTGTTGAACGCATGATCATGCTACAGACGATAGACGGCAAATGGAAGGACCATCTCTATGCGATGGATCAGCTTCGGGACGGCATCGGACTGCGCGCCTACGGCGGCAAAGACCCTCTTTTGGAGTACAAAAAAGAGGGCTTTTTGATGTTTTCTGAGATGATAGAGCGCATAAAGGAAGATACTCTGCGGATGGTCTTTAAAGTCCAGCTAAGAAAAAGTGAAGAGGAAGAAAAGAAAGAACTTGAAAGCGCGGTAAAAACAGCAAGGCCGACCGCAGCAAGGATAAATTATTCGCACCGTGAAGTTAACCAGTTTGGCGCAGCGGAAGACGCAGCCCGGAAGAAACAGCGGGAAATGCAGGCTCAACAAGGCCCGATGGACCCTATGGGCGGCCGTCTTGGCGAAAGACCCGAGATGAACCAGGCACCCCGAACCACGCCTATAAAACGCGAAGCACCAAAAGTCGGGAGAAATGATCCTTGTCCCTGCGGCAGCGGGAAGAAGTACAAAAAATGCTGCGGGATTAATGAAGACTAGATATTATTTTTTGTGATCCGTAAGGAAAAGAGAATATATTTTCTGCTCCGCAAGGCTGGCAAAATATGAAAGTTAATTGGACTAATCCTTATAAAAATAAGGGCAGTTTTTGGCTAAAAGGGAATCTTCACACTCATACCAATAAGAGTCCCTGCGGCAGAGTAGAGATAAACAGGGTGTTTGAACTGTTTGCCAAAAAAGGTTTTGACTTTCTTGCCATATCCGACCACTGGCTTATTTTTGACCAAGCCACTCTACACAAGGATCTCATTATTCTCCCGGGAATAGAAGTAGATATAAAAGGAAAAAAACATAAATGTATCATAAACACGTCCAAAGAAAATATTGTTTATAAAAAGTCCCTTTCCCATCAAGTTCTGATAGATAAAAACATAAAAAGAGGCGCAGTTGTAACTCTCAATCATCCGGACTGGCAGGAACGGGAGCATTACACAATAGATGAACTCAAAAAATATAGAAATTTTACGGGCATTGAGATTTTTAATGCGGTTATTGAGCATCTTGCAGGTTCTCCCCTTTCCACTGCAAAATGGGACAGGCTTCTTTCTTCAGGTCACCGTTGCTTAGGTTTTGCTTCGCAGGATTTTCACTTTGAGTGCGACCTTTCAGAAACCGCTATTGTAGTGAATGTGAAACAAAAGACAGCAAAAGGTATTCTTCGCTCAATAGAAGAAGGCAATTTCTACTCCTTTAACGGCGTCTATATTACGGAAATAAAGCGCACTGAAGATACAATTTCAGTAAAAACAAGGAATGCCGGTCTCATAAGGTTCATAGGCTTTTACGGAACTACAATAAAAAAAGTTTATGCCAGGTCTGCAAAATTAACTTTTAGCAGAAAGGATCCAAGGTTTCAATACATCCGTGTCGAATGCCTGGGCAGCGCCGGCAAGATTTCCTGGACACAGCCTTTTTTCCGGGAATAAAATATATCTATCCCTTTGATATAAAATAACTCAACAGAAGAAATTTTAATAATAAATCCAAAAAACAGGAAACGCTGATTCATGCAAATGAAAAATAAAAAAGCACTTTCCATACAAGCTAAATTGAAGTCACAAGTATTGGATTTTGATTATATTGCCTGTCCTTTTTCCGAGCTCTTTGAAAAACTTAAAACTTCCGAAAAAGGCCTTACAGGCAAAGAGGCCAGGGCCCGCCTTGAGGTTTACGGATACAACGAGCCTTCGAAGAAAAAAAAGCGCGCGATGGTTCTGGATATACTTTCGAAGTTTTTCAACCCTCTGGTACTTGTCCTGCTGGTTATAGGACTATTTTCATATTTTTTCGGAGAGAAGATAAGCGCGGAAATTGTTTTTGTTATGATTTTTTTAAGTGTCGGGCTTACTTATTTCCAGGAGTACCGGTCAAATAAAGCCGCTGAAAAACTATCTGAATTAGTCCGTACTAATGTTACGGTTTTCCGTGACGGGAAAGCAAAAGAAATACCCATAAAAGAAATAGTGCCGGGAGATATAATTGATCTTTTCGCCGGTGATATGGTGCCCGCTGACTTAAGAATAATATCCGCCAAAGACCTTTTTGTAAATCAGGCGACGCTTACCGGCGAATCGATGCCTATTGAAAAAACCCCCACCCCGACCGCAAAAAGCAGAAGCCAGACGGATATGGAGAATATCGTGTTTATGGGTTCTTCCGTGGTGAGCGGTACCTCTATAGGCGTTGTTGTTAAAACAGGTCAGTTCACGCAATTTGGCGCACTCGCCTCCCGGCTTGCTTCAATAATGGTCGAAACCAGTTTTGAAAAAGGCGTTAACAAGTTTGTAATAATTATGATCCGCATTATGATCCTGCTGGTAATCTGTATTTTTACTATAAATGCTTTTTTTAAGGGTGATGTACTTGAAGCTTTCCTCTTTTCTATTGCGGTGGCCGTGGGGCTGGCGCCTGAAATGCTGCCTCTGATAGTCACTATAAATCTTTCAAAAGGCGCGTTGGCAATGTCTAAAAAACAGGTCATTGTCAAGCGTTTGAATTCCATCCAGAATTTCGGCGCGATGGATGTGCTCTGTACGGATAAAACCGGCACGCTTACTATGGACAAAATCATTCTGGAAAAGTATTGTAATGTAGTAAAAGAAGAAAACGAAGAAGTTCTGAAATACGCCTTCATTAACAGCCGATTCCAGACCGGCCTCAAAAACCTCCTGGACAAAGCAATTTTAAACAAGGCCGCAAACCTGAAAGAATTAATAGAAAAGCAGTACAAAAAAGTTGATGAGATTCCTTTTGATTTTCAAAGAAAGATCATGTCGGTGGTGGTGGAAGGGCAAAATAAATACACCATCATTTCAAAAGGCGCGCCGGAAGAAATCTTTAAGCGTTGTGCAAAATATGAACTGGAAGGAGAGATTCTGGATTTTGAACCGCTTATTACGGCAGACCTGAAGGAAGAATACGACCATCTGTCAAAAGACGGATTCCGGGTTATTGCGATTGCTTATAAAGACATTGAATACAACAATAAAGTATTTTCAAAAGATGACGAGAACGGTCTGATTCTAAAGGGCTATGTGGCATTTCTGGATCCGCCAAAAGAATCTACCAGAGAAGCCATATTGGCCATAAGAAAACTCGGGATTGAACCTAAGGTGCTGACCGGGGACAATGAACTTGTAACCAGAAAAATCTGTCTGGAAGTCGGCCTGAATATTTTTGGTATGGCCACCGGAGACCAGATTGAAAGCCTGACCGAAAAGGAATTACAGGAAGTGGTAAAGGTTACCAATGTTTTTGCCCGGCTTTCCCCGGCGCAAAAAGAAAGAATAATAAGAGCCTTACACGCCAACGGTAAAATAGTAGGCTTTCTGGGGGACGGTATTAATGACGCGCTGGCGTTAAAAGCTGCCGATGTCGGAATTTCCGTAAACAATGCTGCGGATATCGCAAAAGAATCCGCGGATATTATTCTATTAAAAAAGAACCTCTTAGTTCTGGAAGACGGGGTTATAGAAGGCCGGCGTACTTTCGGGAATATTATTAAATATATAAAAATGGGATCAAGTTCTAATTTCGGAAATATGTTCTCTATGACGGGCGCCAGCCTCTTTCTTCCTTTTTTACCCATGTCGCCTATACAGGTGATCTTAAATAATTTTCTTTATGATCTTTCGCAGACCGCGATAGCGACTGACACTGTTGATGAAGAGTATCTGGTAAAACCAAGAAGATGGGATGTAAAAGCTATTCAGAAGTTTATGATAAATATCGGGCCCATCTCCTCCATATTTGATTTTATGACATTCGGTGTTATGTGGTTCGTCTTTAACTGCAAGACCGCAGAAAATCAAAATCTTTTTCATACAGGCTGGTTCATTGAATCCCTGGCGACACAGACTTTTATTGTCTATGTTATAAGGACGGGAAAGATTCCTTTTGTTGACAGCCGGCCGAGTAAATTTCTTGTGTTTACGACCCTTTCGGTGGTGGGTACGGGAGTATTCCTAATTCTCTCTCCCTGGGCATCAAAATTGGGTTTTGTAACTCCGCCTTTGAGTTTCTTCTTGATACTTGCCGCAATGGTAATTTCCTATATGGGACTGGTGTTTGTTTTGCATAGAAGATTTCTGAAAAAATACGGGGATAATTAAACAGGGGGGGCAATGAAGTTTAAAATATTTTTGTTGAGCTGTATTCTTCTGGGTGCCGGTTTCTTATCCGGTGAGGAAGCCAAAAAAGGCAGGTTTAATCTGGCCGGGGACCCGGTAAAACCCAGGTTTGCTGTTACGGAAAAAGTCTGGCCTGCGAAGCCCGGAGAAGCTTCTCTTTGCCTCTGGGAAGACGATAAACTTGCGGCTTACAGCATTAATATTGATGATAACTGTTCCGGGGATGTGCCGTTCTGGCTGGAGCAGACCAAACTCTTCAATTTTAAAGTAACCTGGTTCCTTATTGCCGAAACTGTTAATGATCCAAAAGCAGCTCTGGGCGGTACCTGGGAGATCTGGAAAAAAGTGCTGGCGGAAGGCCATGAGGCGGAATCACATTCGGTTTCGCACTGGCATAATTTTAGTAAAGACGGTACGCCTCCTCCCGGCTGGAAGGGCTTTGATTGGGAATGCACCGAGTCCATAAAAATGCTTGAAGCCGGGCTTCCCGGGCATAAGATCCGGTTCCTGGCCTACCCGGGCGGACCGGGGCAGAAATATAATGACCCTAAAATAGCAGGAAAATATTTTCTTTCTGCCCGGGGAGGCACGGGCATTAACGCCGCAAATCAGATAGACTATACCATGATAAAGTATATGTCCAAAGCTAATTTCGGTAATCCTAAGACACCCTGGGTCGATCCCGAGACCATGCTTGACCCCAAAAGCAAAAACAACTACCGCGGCTGGGCTATAGTGCTTTTTCATTATGTCGGCAAGCCCGAAGGGAAGGAAGCCGCCAAGATAGCCCTTGAATTTTATAAGAAAAATGAGAAAGAGCTCTGGGGCGGCCTTTACGGGAATATTTCGCTCTATTGCGCCGAGCGGGACACCGCGTCTTTAAAGACGGAAGAGAGTAGCGCGGACAGAATCGTCCTGAATTTAACCGACGGTATGGACGATAAGTTATATGATTATCCGTTGACCTTAAAGGTGCGCCTGCCGGAAAACTGGAAAGCGGCCGAAGCGGAGCAGAACGGCAAGCCGATCGGGGTAAAGCTTATTGAAAATGAAAAAAATAATTTCGCGCTGGTGAAAGCGGTACCGGACCGCGGAAAAATAATACTTACTCCTAAGAAATAGCTTTCCGGTGTAACTACATTGCCAGGAATATTTTGTAAATCAAAGAAGCTATGGTAGTGTCAAACAGGACATGAAAAATGAAGAAATTTTTGCAGGGAATTATTTTCTGCTTTTATTTGTTTAATTAGTCCACCTGCGGTGAGATCTCGCCTTAAGGCGGACAATCAGTAATTAAGTAACAGGGGGAATTTATGAAAAAAGTCTTAGCCGCAATGCTTTTGTTCTGCCTGCTTATGCCTATGGAACTTAGTGCCGCAAAGGTTGAGATAGGAAAAAATAAAGAATTTCTTGTAGATGGCAAGCCGTTCTTTCCCATTATGCAATGGCTGCAAAAGAAGACCAATATGCCGCAGCAGAAGGAACTGGGTTTTAATACCTATGTGGCGCAAGGGGATAAGTCAACGGCTAAGGAATATTGTGATGAAGCAAAGAAAAACGGCTTGTTTACTGTGTTAGGCTACAAGAAAGAAGAAGTTGCCGGAGTAAAAGTCCATCCTGCTCTGCTGGGCTGGTTTTATAAAGATGAACCGGATATGGCTGGTAAGGACAAGATTGCTCCCCGGGTGCCCTTGAGCGAGTCTATATCTGTTTATGAAGAATGTAAGGCCGCCGACAGCGACCATCCTATGTTCTTAACTTTGACTACAGGCTATTCGAAGAGTGAAGATGCAAACGCTGCCGGGAACAAGGAAAAAGACCTTTCTTTCTATAAACAGTATGCCAAGGCAACAGATATTATCGGCTATGATACTTATCCCATTTATGGCAATAACAGGCCTGAATCTCTTTTTTGGGTCGCAAATGCTGCCTCTGAACTTGATAAATTAATGGAAGGCAAAAAACCTGTATATGCATGGATAGAAGCGAACGGCGGCAGTAAATGGATTACCCCCTCAAAACAGAGACATCCTCTTCCTTTTGAAATAAGATGCGAGGTTTGGATGGCCATAGTAAACGGTTGCAAAGCTATAGGGTACTTTACCCATACCTGGGTGGCAATGGATCAGATAGGCAATCCGGCGTCTACGGTTAAAAGAGGGGAAAGCAAATACTACAGTCAGTTCGGAGTGCCGGAGAACAACAAACAGGAAATCGGAAAAATTAATAAGCAGATAACAAAATTAACAAATCCTCTCTGTTCAACTGATATAAAAGACAGAGTACAAACTGATAATAAGAATATTCAATTTCTGGTAAAAGAGTACGGGAAGCAACTGTATGTGTTTGCCGTAAATATGAAGAGACAGAGCGAAAAAGCTTCTTTTAAGGTAAAAGGTTTGAAAGAGAAGACTAAAATTTCTGTGGACGAGGAAAACCGGGAGCTGGCGGCAAAACCCGGGGAGTTTGACGATGATTTTAAAGAACACGATGTTCATATATATGTGATGGAGAAATAGCGTAAGGAAAGGAGGTTTTTTGTGATAGTTGAGGGTGTGAACGATGTAAAACAAGCAGGTAGGAAGGAATATGATATTGCAGGGACTTCGGTAATGGTGAAACACTTTGTTACACGGGATACCACGCCGGAGAATCCCTTCAAGCCGCACAAGCATGAACTACAGGAGTTATGGTATATTATAAAAGGCGAAGCCTCTTATTTTGAGGACGGCAAAGAAACTATTGTAAAAGAAGGCGCTTTGATAATAATAAAGCCCTGGGTGGAACACGGACTAAGGACAAATAGCAATGTTAAGTGGATTTGTCTGGGCTGAAGGTTCTACAATCAAACATTTGAAAGTCAGGAGAGAGAATATGAAGAAGGTCATAGTTTTAATAATCGCACTTGTTAGTGTAAATGCTACAGCCGCATTTTCTGCCGAATATTTTGTGGCAACGAATGGCTCTGATTCAGCTTCGGGCACAAAAAGTTCGCCGTGGAAAACTATTTCAAATGCCAATAAAACAGTAAAAGCCGGGGATGTTGTCAATGTTTTCCCCGGAGTCTATGACGAACAGGTGACAGTTACCGTTTCCGGGGAAAAAGACAAACTTATAACCTTTCAGTCCGCAGAGAGCAGAAAAGCAAAGATGCAGGGGTTTGATCTTAAGGGAGATTATATCCGGGTCAAGGGCTTCGAAATTACCTATGGAAAAACGAATGAAACGGATATAGGCGTTTTCGCCGGAATTGCCCACAGACAAAAAACCGCAAAAAAAGGGTGTGAAATTCTTGATAATTATATCCATGATATCGAAGATTATGGCATTGTAGCCGGAACCGACGCGAAGGTCAGGGATAATAAACTGCAACGCGTCCGGGCCGGTATATATGTCAATAGTTTTTCTCTTGTTGAAAATAATGAGATAGATACTTTGATATACACCGGCAGGGCAGGGGATAAAATAAAAGGTAAATATACCTTCTTTGTCGGAGAGAATATTACTTTCCGGGGAAATTATTTCCATGGCTCAGCTATGGAAACAATGGCGAGTCAAGGTGTTTGTTTTTTTGGCACCTGGGATCAGTCCGAAGGACCCAGTAGCAATATTCTTATAGAGAATAACCGTTGTTTTAATTCGACGCATGCCTCAGAACCTGAAGGCTCAAGACAAAAATCACATCACATCACTTATAGAAATAATCTTTTTGTAAATACAGTTTATGTCGGGCTTTTACCAAAAGACTGGACCGATGTCACGATAGTAAACAATACTTTTATAAATTGCGGGGCTTATCCTATCTGGTTTCAAACAGCCCGGGCATGTGAAAACGCTGTAGTCAAAAATAATCTTATTTCCTACTATAAGCATAAGCCGATTGGTAAGAACCCCCCTGCCGAATCCGGGATAGCCGTTTGGCTGGATAAAACAGGCAACAAAATACCGGAAATCAGCAATAACCTGATGTGGAATTGCAAAAACAGGAATTACAACCCTACTGACATCACTGCAGAGCCAATATTTGTTGATCCCGATAATAATGATTTCCATTTAAAGGCCGGCTCACCGGGAATAGATAACGGGGCGGACCTAAAGGACCTGGTCCCCATCGATATAGAGGGAAATAAACGGCCACAGGGAAAAGGCTATGATATCGGGGCTTTTGAATATACTATTCCCAGATAATTAGGCAAACAGTATCCGGCGCGTAGTTGTTATTTTTCAGGAGAGTCTGGTTATGAAAAGATTTGCCCGGTCGGTATTTTATATTTTTTTGTTTTTGATAGAGGCCTTCTGTCTTCTCACTGCAGCAGAAAAAACTGTGATCCTCGACAGTTACAGTTCCTGGAGAATTTATAATGTTTTTAAAGCGCCGGTTATCCTGTCGGGCAGCAGCATAAAATCACTCAACCATAACATGGTCTGGCTCGACCGGGATACTCAGCCGCCGCCTGCAAACTGGCTGAGCAGTGATTTCGATGATCATCTTTGGACCAGAGGTTCTATTTATTCTGCAGGTTATACTCCTTGGCTTTCAAAACTCTGCCTGCGAGGTAAATTTTTGGTCAAGGACCCTACCGCGGTCAAAGAACTTAAAATAAATGCCGCGTTTCACGGAGGAGCAGTTATATATGTTAACGGACAGGAGGCGGCGCGGGTCAAAATAAAAAAAGGTGCAGAATTAGCGGAGCCTTATCCCCCGGAAGCTTTTTTAGCCGGCGATGGTTCGCTCCTGCTTGCTGAAAAAGAAAATTCCTTAAAGCCGGAAGATCCAAAAAAACTTATGCGTAGGCGCGTCTTGTCCGCAGTGCCTGTGCCGTCAAGTCTTTTGGTTAAAGGGGTAAATATTATTGAGTGTGAAATAATACGGGCTCCCTACGCCCCGGTTGTAGACGAGAAAAAAAATCAGAAAAATAAAATCTGGAATTTTGCCTGGAATACCTGTTATCTGGAAAGTTTGGAACTTAGTTCTTTTGGCGGGGAAGCGTTGGTGCCGTGTGTCGCCCGGCCCGAGGGCTTTCAGGTATGGAATAATAATCTATTAGCGAATGACTATGATATGGATTTTGGCGACCGCAATGAAAAACTCTATCCTATTGAGATATCTGGAGCAAAAAACGGCAGTTTTTCCGGGAAGGTTGTTCTTGGCTCTACAAAACCCCTTTCAGGAATAAGCGTTATCGCCTCAGACCTAAAAGGCTCGGCGGGAGTAATTCCCTCAGCCCAAATAATGATACGCTATGGCTACCCCTGGGGCGGGGATATGCAGATAGTTTCCAATACCACACCCTTTCTTTCTACCTATCCGGCGGAAACCGTAATGTTGGGTTCTATCTCGGAAGATTCTCCCGTAACTGTTCCGGTGAGTAAAAATAAAGCTCTAAGATTTACACCTGTAACGCCGGTACCCCGGATTCCGGGAGCAGTCCTGCCGGTATACTTTACGGTTCAAATCCCAAAAGACGCGGCAACCGGCAATTATTCCGGTATGATTAATATCAAAGTTGCCGGAGAAAAACCGGTCACGGTGCCTCTGGAACTTAAAGTTTCTGAGTGGACCCTTCCTGATACCGGTAATTTTAAGACCTGGGTGGAGATTATTCAATCACCCGACACCCTGGCACTGGAGTATAATGTGCCTCTTTGGTCTGAAAAGCACTTTGAGCTCATCGGGAAATCCTTGAAACTCATCGGGGAATCCGGGAGCAGGGTGCTCTATGTGCCTCTCATTGCCGAGACCAATTACGGCCATGGGGAAACCATGGTGCGCTGGATAAACAAAGGCGATAAAAAGTATGACTATGATTTTTCGATCATGGATAAATACCTGGATCTTGCCGAAAAAAATATGGGCAAGCCAAAGATGGTCGTATTTTTTGTCTGGGATGTCTATATGATGCAGAGCAATCATGAATCCGGGGCTACGGCCGGGCATGAGGAAGAGCGTATTCTTGAAAAACGCAAAAAAGAAAATGTTGCAGCAAACGGGCCTGTGGTAACAGTTCTTAATGCAGGAAAAACAGAAAAGCTAATACTGCCGATGTATACAGATAGTTCAAGCAAAGCCCTCTGGCAGGGTCTGACTGAAGAACTCAAAAAAAATATGAAGAAACGAGGGCTCGAGAATGTCATGACTTTGGGCATGATGAATGATGCCTGGCCGACAAAACCCGAAGTGGCTTTTTGGGCCGGACTTCTTCCCGGGGTGCCCTGGATTGTGCACGCTCATTTTGGGGCGGGAACGAACGCCTACGGCCTGGCTCCGATAACTTACCAGACCCGGGTTTGGTCAATAAAAGACGCCGCAGCAGAAAGCCTTATGGGCTGGAAGTCCGGGGCGGTAAACCTTTTGGGCCGGTACAACCGGGATTCGGAATTTGATAACTATCCCAACAGCACCTGGCGTTCCTACGCGGAACGCGCAATAACCGGAGATCAAAGAGGAGTGGGCAGGATTGGCGGTGATTTTTGGAAGGTTCTCAAGGATAAAAAAGGGGAACGCAGCGGCAGGGTCTATTCCCGGTATCCGCAAAGCAACTGGCGTAACCTGGATATTTATAATTCGATGCTTACCCCCGGCCCCGGGGGCCCCGGTATTTGCAATCATTACCTCCTTTTGGTAGAGGGCGTTTTTGATTGTGAAGCAAGGATAGTTCTTGAACATGCTCTTTCTGATGAATCAAAAAAATATTTACTTGGAAAAGAGCTTAAAGAAAGATGTGAAAAAGTACTCTCAGAAAGACTGCAAGCTGTTAGTTTAAACAACAGTTCAATGTTTAACCGCTTTGGCCAGGCCCCGACCACACCGCCGGGCATAGCTGCAAACAGCTGGTTTATTGGTTCAGGCTGGCAGGCCCGTTCCGAAACACTGTTTTCCCTGGCTGCTGAAGTAGAGAAAAAACTCGGAAAGAAACAGTAAAAAAATGTTTTCGAATATTTATCAAAGGAGTGGGAATGAAAAGAAAAGAAGGATTCGTCGGCCAAAGAGAAGGTGTAAGAACAAATAAATTGTTAAGGGTTTTCTTCCTTTTTGTCTTGCTTCCGTTATTTTCAATGGCAATATTCTGTTCTGCTGTTTCAGCCGAAGAGGTCAAGGTCCTCGACAGTTACAGTTCCTGGAGGATCTATAATGTTTTTAAGGCGCCTGTAATTCAAGACGGAAAAGAGATAAAACCTCTGCTTTTAAATCAAAGCTGGCTGGATCGGGAAACTCCGGCGCCTGCTTCAGACTGGACCAAACCGGGCTTTGATGATCATAAATGGCTCAGGGGTTCTATATATATGGCGAGTTATACCTCGTATCTTGCGCGGGCCTGTTTTCGGGGGAAGTTTACCGTCACCGAGCCTGCCAAAATAAAAACTTTAAAAATAAACGCAAGTTTTCAGGGCGGGGCAATAATATATATAAACGGACAGGAAGTGGCGCGGGCAAATATAATAAAAGGTGAAGACCTGGCCGAGGCCTATCCGGCCGAAGCTTTTTTAGCCGGTAACGGTGCGCTCCTTTTGGCCGAAAAAGAGGGTTCTTTGAAACCGCAGGATCCCAAAAAACTTTTGCGCAGGCGTGTTCTGGACGGGGTTGTGGTCCCGGCTAAATTTCTGGTAAAAGGAGTAAATCTTATTGAGTGTGAACTTATCCGTGCGCCTTACGATAAGGTTGTTGATGAAAAAAAAGATCCGAAAAAGAATTTTTGGAATTTAAGCTGGAATACCTGCTATCTTGAACGGCTGGAGGTAGTTGCCGGAAGCACTGAAGGTTTGATTCCAAATGTCACCCGGCCCGAAGGACTACAGGTCTGGAATAATAACCTGTTAGCCAATGACTATGATATGGATTTTGGGGACAAAAATGAAAAACTCTATCCTGTTGAAATAACGGGGACAAGAAACGGCAGTTTTTCCGGAAAAGTTGTGCTCGGATCCACCGGGCCTCTTTCCGGAATTAAAGTTAGGGTTTCCGACCTTAAGGGCCCGGCCGGAGTTATTCCGTCAGCACAGGTTAGAATCCGCTTTGGCTATCCCTGGGGCCAGGATTTTCTTATTGTACCTTATAGCGCTTCTCCGTTTTTATCGCCGTATCCCGCGGAAGCCAATCTTTTGGGCTGTATCTCCGAAGATATTTTGGAGAAGGTGCCGGTAAGTAATAATAAGGCGCTAAGATTTACACCGGTAATTCCTGTCCCGCCGGTTCCGGGCGCGGTTCTTCCTATTTTTATAACAATTAAAGTGCCAAAAGACGCCGCCGCAGGTTCTTATTCGGGAGCAATAAATATTCAGCTGAAAGGGGAAGGCCCGGTTACTGTGCCTTTGGAACTAAAGGTTGCCGATTGGATTCTGCCGGATTCTGATAATTTCAGGACCTTTGTGGAAATTATACAATCGCCGGATACTCTTGCACTGGAATATAATGTACCGCTCTGGTCCGAAAAGCACTGGGAACTCGTGGCGAAAGCTCTGAAGCTTATAGGGGAATCCGGCAGCCGGATACTCTATGTTCCGCTCATTGCCGAGACCAATTACGGCCACGGCGAGACTATGGTAAGATGGATAAAAAATGGTGAGAACAAGTTCGAGTATGATTTCTCGGTCATGGATAAATACCTGGATTTAGCCGAAGCAAATATGGGCAAACCCAAGATGGTAATATTTTTCGTTTGGGATATTTACATGATACAGGAAGGGCATCAGTCTGCGGCGACCGTTAAAAGCGAGCAGGATGTTATGCTGGAAACAATGAAAAAAAATAATGTTGTTTTAGGAAAAGGTCCGGTAGTAACAATGCTGCAAGCGGGTAAAAGCGTAAGTAGCGAGCTCCCCAAATATACCGAGCCTTTAAGTAACGCTCTTTGGCAGCCTCTTGCGGAGCAGCTAAGCTTGCGTATGAAAAAACGGGGTCTTGAAAAGGCCATGGCGCTGGGGATGATGAATGACGCCTGGCCGACAAAGCCTGAAGTGGCTTTTTGGGCCGGAATTCTCCCGGGTGTCCCGTGGGTGGTGCACGCGCATTTTGGCGGCGGGCCGATGGCCTATAATTTAACAAACATTGCCTATCAGACCAAAGTCTGGGCGCTAAGTCTGGCAAGAGATAATCAAGAAATAAGCCTGATGGGTTGGAAATCAGAAAATCCAAATATTATGGCCCGCTTTACCCGTCTGGGAGAATTTGACAAATATACTACAAGCGCCTGGCGTTCCTACGCAGAGCTGGCCATAACCGGCAATCAAAGAGGTGTCGGCCGTTTGGGCGGAGAGTTCTGGAATGTTTTAAGAGACGCCAAAGGTGAACGCAAGGGAAGAATATATAACCGCTATCCTCAAAGTAACTGGCGAAATCTGGATATCTATTGCTCCCTGCTCGCCCCGGGACCAACGGGTCCTTCTGCAAATCACCACTATCTGAATTTTCTGGAAGGGGTACAGGAGTGTGAGGCCCGTATAGCAATTGAACGCGTCCTCTCTGACAAGGCAAAAGCTGCCATTCTGGGGAAGGACCTGAAAGAACGGTGTGAAAAGGCGCTTGCTGAAAGGATGCAGGATATTGACATTGCCTACAGTCAGTTGACCAATCATATGGGTTTTGAACCGTCTTATTCGAGACAGGCATCTATTGCTTCACACAACTGGTTTATCAGCTCCGGCTGGGAAACACGAACCGAAACACTATTTAAACTGGCCGGCGAAGTAATAAACGTAACAGCCAAAAATAAATAGAAAAACAGGTACAAAGTACAAGGTTAGTAAAAAATACATTGGTGTAATGTTATTTCTCAGGTCTTGTCGTTGTGTTCTCTATTTTCTTGCTGCGAAAATATTGATTTAAAGGGGTTATTCTTATGAAGATTGATTGTCATGTTCATTCAAAAGAACGCTCTGCCTGCGCGGTGGACGGCGAAGAGGCTATGATTCGCGCTGCCATTGGCTACGGCCTGAACGGACTTGTTTTTACCGATCACGATAAATATATTCCGGGTGAGCGGGTGCGGGAATTAAATAGTAAATTTGCCCCGTTTCGCGTTTTTCAGGGTATTGAGGTGAATACTGTCGAGAAGGAAGAGTTCCTTGTCATCGGTTTTTATGAGCCTGCTTTGGAGAAAACCGGTCTGCATTATGCGGAACTTTACGCTCTGGTAAAAGAACGGGGCGGCTTTTTGGCACTGGCCCATCCTTTCCGGTACAGGAAGGAAATAGGTATAGATGTGAAAACCTATCCGCCGGATGCGATTGAAGTCTCTTTTTCAGTGAGCAATCAGGACAAGATCAAAGAGCTTTTACGGCTGGCAAATGCTCATCCGATAAGCAACTCAGACGGGCACAGAGTATTAAATGTGGGGATGTTTTACAGTTATCTCCATTCGACCCCAAAAAACGAAACGGAACTGGCAGCAATCCTCAAAAGGGGGGAATATGACTGCTGCGGGATGCCGGAGCGTCTTAAAAAGATAAATGAGGAACCCGCAAAAATGGAAAAGGAAGCCCTGCGGATGCTCGCCGAAGGCCGCGACCGGGAATACTATCATAAAGCCACAGGAAATATGCCGACCCTTTATGACAGGATCCAGCGGGGCGACTCTATCTTGAAACCAATTATTCCGGAAGCAAAAGTCAAAGACTAAAACATTATCTACGGGAGGCAAGAAAAATGAAGTTAATAAAAGTATTCTGTAAACCGGTGCTAAAAGTCTATTTCTGTGCAGTCCTTTACTTTTGCCTTTCCTGCTCAGCATTTTCCGGACTTTTTGCCGAAGAAAAGGCCTTTGGAACCGCTGTCCTGGATACTTACAGTTCCTGGAGAATGTTCTCAGTGCTTAAGCCTCCCGAGATAGGTTTTTCTTCAGGCGTAAAACCCATAGCCTATGATAAATACTGGTTGAATAAAGAAAGCGCCGCGCCTTCAAAAGACTGGGTAAGTCCTGATTTTGATGACGCATCCTGGCTAAAGGGCCCGGTTTCTATGAGCTGCAAAACTCCCTTTGTTTCCCGCTCCTTTTTCCGCGGCAAATTTAATATCAGCGAGCCTTCCAGGGTAAAAAATCTTGTTCTGAATATATCCTATCACGGAGGCATTATCGTCTATCTTAACGGCGAAGAGATAAAACGCGCGCAGCTGCCGGCAGGCGCCAGTCCGGTAATAGCCGAAGCCTATCCAGCGGAGGCTTTTGTCGATACAAAAGGTAACCTGGTTGCCGAGGAAGGCAGTTTTGTTATGTCAGGCGGAAAAATGATCCGGGCCGCCAAACCGGGAGGAGGGGATATTCCCCGGCTGCAATCGCAAAACCGCGCTCTTACTAATCTTGAACTGCCGGGTAAACTTTTAAAAAAAGGGCTGAATGTTCTGGCGGTAGAGATCATCCGGGCTCCCTATAATAAGGCGGTTGACGAGAAAAAAACGAAGAGCGGAGGCGGTCCGGGGGGCGAGGATTTTGTATATGACCTGCAATGGAATACCTGTGAATTGCGCGAGATCCGTCTTGCGACCGCGCTCCAGGAAAAAATAGAATCCGGTGTTTCCCGCCCGCAGGGTTTCCGGGTCTGGAATGGCAGCGTTTTACGCGGGGATTACACTACTGACTTCTGTGATCCCTGTGAAATACTACGACCCATAATTCTTACGGGGGTGAAAAACGGTATTTTTTCCGGCAAAGTTGTGGCGGGTTCAACTAAAATTATAAAAGGACTTAAAGCCTCAGTCACGGAATTAAAAAGTGCTGCCGGAACTATTCCCGTTACTGCCCTGCGAATCCGGTACGGGAAAGAAGGAACCGGTGAATACGGGATAACCCAGGAAACATTTGAATTACAGAAATCAAAAAATATAAAGCCCGGACTAAATGTACTCAACGATATACCCCCCCGGGAGACGGAGCTGCAGAGCGGGAGCAAAGAAGGTTCGGTGGTCCCTATCTGGATCACGGTAAATGTACCTGCAGATGCTTCGGCCGGTTCTTACGAGGGTACGCTTACCATAAAGACCGATTCGGAAAAACCGGTCTTGGTCCCCGTGAAACTTGAGGTGTTGGACTGGAAACTGCCCAACCCCGATGATTTTAAGACCTGGATAGAACTTATACAGTCTCCGGATACCCTCCAGTTGGAATACGGCGTGGAAGCCTGGTCGGATAAGCATTTTAACCTTATTGCGCGTTCTATGAGCCTGATAAGAGAAGCGGGCAGCGGGGTGCTCTATATCCCTCTTATTGCCGAGACCAACTATGGCAACTCAGAGTCCATGGTCCGCTGGATCAAAAAGGGCGAAAATAAATATGATTTTGATTTTTCTGTTATGGATAAATACCTGGATGTTGCAGAAAAAAACCTTGGAAAACCCAAGCTGGTCTGTTTTATTGCCTGGGAGGTTTACCTTCAGCCCAAGGGAAGCGATGACAGGTTGATGAATGATATTAACAAAAAAAATCCAAACAGGGTGGCCCAACCGGCGGTCTCTATTCTTAATCCCGTCACTAAAAAAGTAGAGAATGTATTTGTTCCAAATTATAACAATCCTGCTATGAAGCCTGTCTGGCAGGCTCTCTTTACGGAAATTCGCGCCAGAATGAAAAAGCGCGGGCTGGAAAAAGCCATGACAATGGGCTGGATGTGTGATAGCAAGCCTCCCAAGGAAGCGGTTTTCTTTTGGAAAGAGGTAACCGGAGATCTTCCCTGGGTCACGCATGCACACCAGGCGGCTTTCAATACAAGCTATTTTGCAAGTGTGTTAAACACTTTTAAAATAGGTTACATGACCTCGGTCTACGATGTTGCTTTTTCCCAGGGACCGGAAAAAGGACGGAGTTATGGCTGGAAAAATCCTGTCATCCACGCGCAAAACATCCGCTCGCCAGAACTGGGTAAGGTTCCCGGATCTCTGATGCGAAGTATGGGGGAGATAAATATTTCTGGCGGTCAGCGGGGTTTTGGCCGGCTGGGAGGCGATTACTGGGAAGCGCTAAAGGATAAGAGCGGAAACAGGATTGGCAAAGTTTATGAACGGTATCCCCAGAGTTCCTGGTTTAATCTGGGACTGCGTAATTCTCTTTTGGCGCCTGGACAGGAGGGTGCGCTGGTTACGGCCCGCTTTGAACAGCTCCGGGAAGGAGTTCAGGAGTGTGAGGCGCGTATCTTTATAGAACAGGCTCTTACCGATAGAGGCCTACGCATAAAACTTGGCAGTGAACTGGCCGGGCGTTGCGAGAAAATACTGGATGAGCGCACTCTTTGCGTGCAGCGGGGAGTGGCAAATCTTGAGGTAAATTGTTACGGTTATAATACTCCGTGGAACTGGATGTGGCAGACAGGTGTGGCCGGTCATGCCTGGTTCCAGAGTTCCGGCTGGGAAGAGCGCAGCAGGTCTCTTTATCTTCTGGCAGGTGAAGTGCAGAAGAAGTTAGAAGGGAAATAGTCCGGATATTAAAAATAATTGAAAAAAAATGGAGATAAAACATGGGATATACGGAACCGAAAATAAGCCGGCTGCTGGCGGCTTTAAATCACAAAAAGGGCGACCGTGTTCCCAACTGGGATGTTCTGGTTGACGACCGGTCTTTGAAGTATATACTTAAGCGCCCTCAAGGCGGGCCCCGCGAAACAACCTGGTCCGTGCCTCCGGCGGACGCAGTCAAAGTAGCCCGGGCGGTCGGACAAGATTCGATTGTTTGTAGTCTTACCTGGAGCATGGAAGAAGGGAGTATTTTAAGCGGGAAAGATCTGGATAAAGTTATTCCTCCGGACCCGGCGGTGGCCCGGGAAAAACTTGAGGCCTACCTGAAAGCCGTCAAAGGGACGGAGATGGGGGTATGCGCGAGATTAAGCGGAATAATGACTTTGACCTATATGGCCTTAGGTCCCGTGCCGATTCAATCCTTTATGTATCTTTTATATGATGATCCCGCTTTGGTAAAACGGCTCATGGATCTTTTCCTCGATTATCATATGAGGCTTATTGAAGCGATAAAAGACCTGCCCTACCATTTTTACTATATCGGCGATGATATAGGCTCAACCGCCGGACCGCTTATAAGCCCCGAGAGTATGAACGAGTTCTGGGTTCCGAAAACAAAGCTGCTTATCAATACGGCGCAGGCGACCGGCCGGCCTATAATATTTCATTGCTGCGGAGTACAGGCGCCTATTTTGCCTTATATGCTTGAATGGGGAGTCAATGCCGTGCATCCCATACAGCCCGTAGCAAATGATATCTACGCGATAAGAGTTAAATACGGAAATAAACTTACGCTGGTCGGAAACATTGATGTGGCGGGGGTCTTGTCTTTCGGCACGCCGGCCGAGGTTCGTGAAAGCGTTAGGGATCATATTGAGCGTTTGGCCAAAGACGGAAGCTATGTGGTTTGTTCAAGTCACTCAATAATAGATTCTGTTCCACCTGAAAACTATCTTGCGATGGTAAAAGCCGCGCAGGAATTCGGGGTTTTTAAGTAAAAGGCTCTCACTTGAGTTTTTTACTGAAATAACCGGCAGGATACGCTACAATAATCGAAAAATCCGTTTTTTATGCAGTGAGGCAGGAGTATGTTAAGAAAACTTTTAATGCCGGGATGCTTTTTACTATTGGCTTGCGCACCAGGATTTGCGGAAAGCAAGGATATTGCCGGACTCAAGAAAGGGGAGAAAGCAGCCATAACCGGAGGTACTATTGAAATTTTGAGCATACAAAATCCGGATCTTATCAAAAGTAAATTCTCAAAGCGTTTCAAATATGAAAGTTTTGATAACCCGAAATTAAAAGAGCTCAGGACTAAATATAAACTAGAGGAAGTAATTAAAAGCGGGAAAACGGAATACGAACGGATGTGCCTGCTGGAAGACTGGGTGTTTCATTATTTTAAAAAATTTGATCAGCCCACAAAGGCTACCTCAAATGCTTTGGAAATATTAAAAATGGTCGAAGACGGCGGAAGCGCTTTTTGTATTCAATATGGCGCTGTTTTTAATTCCTGCGCCTACAGTCTGGGCTGGGTGGCTAGGGTCTTCGGGATGAAAGCCATAGAGCCGGGCCTCACAGAGCACACGAATGTCGAGATGTGGTCCAATCAATATAGGAAATGGATAGTTATGGACCCCACGCATAATTACAGGCTGGCAAAAGCCGGCAATCCAGGGGTTTATCTCAGTGCCAACGAAGCAAGGGAAGAATATTTCAGAAATAAGGGGAAAGATATAGTTATTTATGCCGGGAAGGAAAATAAAAAATACAATTATTCCGATTTGCCCGCAAAGAGACCGGGCGCGGCGGGGTATTTTGGTTTTGACGAAAAGAGAACAGAGCAGTTTGCGCTTCTTCTGTTTACCTCTGATATGCGGCTGCTGGATAATAAGGTTGATTATGGCAGCGACAATTTCATGATAAACGATGAGCGAACAAAAGGTTTTAAGTGGCACAAAAGAGAAATTCCCGGGGATATACAGGATATATACTGGACTCTGGGTGAAGCAAAAATGCAAGTGGCCGCAGGGGACAAAGATAAACTTGAAGTCAGTTTTACCACCGAGACCCCTAACTTCGACACCTTTGTTATTAAAATGGACGATGGCAAGGAATGGCAGAAGAGCAGCGAGAAATTCACCTGGCTGCTTCATAAAGGCAGAAATAAACTGACCGCAACCGTAAGGAACAAGTTCGGGGTTTACGGGCCGGATAATTTTATTGAACTGGAGTTCAAGTGAGCATTTTAAGAAAAGGACTGCTCCTTAAAAACATTACGCTCAAGGAAACCGGGTCTCTTAATCCGAAAATAGTTATAAGTAAATATTCTAAGCGGTTTAAATACGACCGCCGCAATAATCCTAAACTTATAAAATTAGAAAAGAAATACGCTTTAAGAAGAGTTATTAAGAGCGGGAAGACCGAACTGGAAAAGATGCAGCTGTTAAATGACTGGGTTATGCACCGTTTTAAAAAATTCGGCCAGCCCACTTTGCCTGTCCATAATGCGCTTTCTATCCTTGAGGAAATAGACCGGGGTGGTTCTTTTTACTGTGCTCATTTTGCCGCGGTATTTCTTTCGGCGGCTTATAGTTTAGGCTGGGTCGCCCGGGGCTTGCAGTTAAAAGCGTTGCCTTCGGTTACCGGAGTTGAACATACCATCTGTGAAATCTGGTCCAACCAGTTCAGAAAATGGATAGAGCTGGACCCCACGCATATGGTCTATTTTGTGACAGAAAGCACTCCCGGCATTCCTTTGAGCGCTTTTGAAATCAGGAAAGAACTCTTTAGAAACGGAGGAAAAGACCTGATCTTTATCTCAGGGAAGCAGAAAAAGAAATACACACTTAAAGACCTGCCGTTTTATCATCCTCCCAGCAACACAACTATAAGTTTTTCCGCAATAAGCCTGGCCAAGCACGCTAATATGATATTTGCCGGGAGTGCCCGCTGGTTGGATGATTCGATAAATGCCCATCCGTATATGCTTTTCAAAGGCGGTATTTCTTCCTTAAACAATGATAAAGACGGTTCTTTTATGATAATTGATAAATACAACAAAAAAGTAAAATGGCACAAAAAATGTGTGGTAGCAGCTAAAAATATCCGGGATATTTATTGGTCGCTGGGCGAGGCACATATCGAACTTCTTCCCAAAAACGGCAGAAATGTCGCCATAAAGCTCACGACGCAAACTCCTAATTTTTCCCATTTTCTTGTTAAACTAAATAACGGTGCCTGGAAAAAAACAGCTTCCGGGTTTAAATGGAAATTAAAGCCCGGTATAAATAAAATAACAGCTACTACAAAAAATAAATTTGGCGTAAGCGGGCCGCATAATTATGTCTGCTTAAACCATAAAGGTTAGGAAATCATTGAAGCCGGACTGCCTCCGGCAGGGAGAAGTAAAATGAAAAAGATATTCTTTTTTTTCTGCATACTGGCACTCAGTTTGCCGCTCTATGCGACAAAAGTGGAGATAGGAAAAGATCTGGAAATAATAGTTGACGGCAAGCCATTTTTCCCGATTATGCAGTGGGCGCAGAGCAAAACTAAAATGGAAGAACAAAAGAAATATGGGATTAATACTTTTTTTGGCCAGGGTGATGAATCTACGGCGGTCGAGTACGCAGCGGAAGCAGCAAGACTTGGCCTATTTGTGGTAACCGCTTTTAAAGAGGAACAAGTGGAGGCGGTCAGACAAAGCCCCGCACTGCTGGGCTGGTTGTATAAGGATGAACCTGATATGCCGGGAAAAGACAAAAAAGCCCCGAGGATTCCCACAGCCGAATCTATAGCTATATATGAAAAAGCCCGGGCGATGGACCGGGAGCATCCCATGTTTTTAACCTTAACTCCCAAGTTTGACCCCAATATTGAAAAAGTAAATTATGATATTTCTTTTTACAAGGACTACAATAAAGCAACGGATATAATTGGCTATGATATTTATCCTATTTTTGGTAGTATGAGCGTGGAGAAGCTTTGGTGGGTCGCCTCGGGTGTTACAGAACTCCAAAGGCTCTACAAGGGGAAACCCGCCTATGCTTTTATTGAAACAAACGCGGGGAGCAAGTGGATAAGCCCTTCCCGTATGCGGCATCCTTTTCCTTATGAAATAAGATGCGAGGTTTGGATGGCTATCGTAAGAGGGGTCAAGGGCATAGCCTATTTTACCCATGCCTGGGTTTCACAGGAAAATATCGGAAATCCTAATATGAAAAAAAGAATGGCTGAAGATAAGACAAATAAGTTCTACACCCAGTTCGGCGTGCCGGAAGAGAACAAAAAAGAACTCACAAAAATCAACAACCAGATTACCCGGTTGACACCGGCTATTTGCTCTCCTGATATTTTGGGTAAAGTAACTAAAGAGGCCGCCGGGGGAGATGTGGAAATAATGGTAAAGGAAAATGAGGGAAAGATTTATATTTTTGCGGTCAATATGAAAAGAAGCAGTTGCACGGTGAAATTTAAAGTTCCGGACTTGAAATCAAACGTAAAAATAGCCGTCGACGAGGAAAACAGAAGTATTACGGCCGGCAACCGGGAGTTCTCGGATAAATTTTCGGAACATGCCACACATATATATGTAATAGAAAAGTAAAAAATAACCTGCGAGCCTGGTTTTAAGCGGGGCAGTCCGCCAACTTTTTGCGGCGAAAGCGTCCACCTGCGGAGAGATCTCGCCAAGGGCGGAGAATTGTTGAAAAAAATGTCAAAATAGTTTATAAGGTCTAAAATCTTTGATGGATATTATTCCGGGAGGAAAATATGTGTAAAAAGATATTGCTGTTGGTGGTAGTTGCGGGTATATCTTCTATGGTCTTTGCGGAAAAAATAACGCAGGGCTTTGAGGATAAAGCGATTTTGAAGAAAATGGAAGTTGAAGGCGATGCGGCGCTCTCTACGGATCAAAAACATAGCGGAGAAAATTCACTTTATCTGCCGCCTAAAGCGACGGCCGCACTCCGTTTCGGCGCCGAAAATAAATACGGTTCTGTAACTCTCTGGGTCTATGATAGTTGTGTAAATAATAAGGCTTCAACCCCGAATAAGGCCTGGAAAGGTCCGTATTTCGGACTGATAAACAGCGATGACGATAAAGTTGTTCTTTTTCCCGTCTGGAGTAAAAATATAAAGCCCAATGACTATGCTGTGTGTTTTACCGCGGAAAACCAGTGGTTTGACAAATGGCACTCGGCAATAAAGCGGCCTGAAGCCGGCTGGAGAAAATTTACCTTCACATTTTTGGATGACAAGAGCTTAAGTATCGTTGCGGATGATGATAAGGAAGCTGGCGAAGTTGATGTTAAAAAAGAATTTTTCAAAAAAGGCGCCAATGGCGTTTGTTTCGGCGGCGGGGATGATCTTGGCGCGAAGAATGAAAAGTTTTATTATGATGATCTTGAGATAGACCTTAAGGACGCGGCAAAGTAACCGGGGAGGAACAGTGAAGACGCTAAAATTGCTTATACTTGTTTTCTTTGTTTCATCTCTCTATGGTGGCGAAATAAAAAAAGCTCCTCCGCTATACGGTCTTTATACTTTCGGGGGCGAGTTTGAAAAAAATATAAAATTAATAAAAGAAACAGGTTTTAAATTGATAAGCATGCCTTTAAACGAGGATGATACCGAAAAAGGTTTTAGGTGCGCCGCGAAAAACGACATAGAAGTAGCAGGGATTTTAACCTGTAACAGTTTTGTTAATAAGAATATGGACCTGAAAGGGTGGCGTACGCTGGTTAATAAGAGTTTAAGACGATACGGGCCAAACGGCAGTTTTTGGAGTGAGAATAAAGACCTGCCGGCCCGGCCGGTAAGGTATTATGTTATTTGGGGAGAGCCGGGAACGGAACTAAATCCTCCGGGTGAGATGCTGCCGGATGAAGCCTATTATCAAATGCTTAAAGCAGCAAGCGAGGAGATACGGGCCTACGATAAAGAACTTAAAATTGTAGCCATGTCGCCTATCGGGACCTACGCCGGCGCGCTTTCACGGGACACTATTAATAAAAAACAGAAAGTAATGGGGCCTTACGCTTTTATCAAAGGGGTGCACAAATACGGCGGCGCTTCACTTTACGACTGTATAGATGTACATCCTTTTACCTACCCTATGCCGCCGGATGTAGGCGGAGTGCAGGAAGTATTCAAATGGCTAAAAGAAGAGACAAAAAGTAACGGCGGAGAAAAACCTATCTGGTGCACGGAGATGGGCTTTCCCCTGTCTTACGGAATGGCCAACCCTTTTGTCTATACGAAAGACCAGGCCGCCGATAATTTTGTAAGGTTTTTAGCTTTATGTGCAAGACACGGCGTTCAAACGGTGACTTTAACTTATCCCGAAGATCAATATTCCGTTTCCGGCAGGTTCAAAGGTTACGGCATCTACAGCCGGGAGGGGAAGATGCGGATTGCCGCTAAAGCAATAAAGTTAATGATTGAGCTATTACCCGAACCGGAGCTACTTAGCGTGATAAGCGACGGGCAGACCCCTAACCCGGAACCCGTAAAAAGTTCTTATGAGCCGTACAAAGACAGTCCGTATTTCTGTTATAAGTTTAAAGGCAGGAATAACAGCGAGGTTATAATTGCGTGGACTTCCGGAAAACCTTTTATATATGAACTGGGCGGTCTGAAAGAAAAAAATGTCGCGCTGTATAACAGGGAATTGTTTGGCGGCGTAGTCTATACGGTTAAGGATAATAAGATTAAAGTCCCCATCTCCAATGTGCCCCTGTTTATCTCAAACGAAGTTACGGAACAACTTATTAAAAATACGGAAAGCTATTTGAAGGTCGGCAACGATATCAAGTGGATACCGGTTTTAGGTGCCGAGGATTAGGGGATATGAGCAGGTTTAAGTGAAAAAAATGCGTTCATATTCCATAATGTAAGTGTTAAAATAATAAGGTAAAAGTTGGAATCATATTCCTGCACAGGTAATCAACAGCTCAATGCCTTCTTGTCTTTGCAAGGCATAGGGTTTTTTAACTTTTTTAGGAGGAATACCTTTATGACGGGATTTAAAAACAAAAGTTCAAAGACCTTAAACATGCTTATAACCGCTTTCTCTGTCCTAATTTTACTGCCTGTAGTTTCCTTTGCTGCGGGTACTGTTGTTCTTGATACATATAGTAACTGGCGGATGTACAGTGTAATAAAACCGCCCGTAATTCAGGAGGCCGGGGCGCTTGAGATTGTCAAAGCAAAAATAAGATGGCTGGATTCCGATACTCTCCCGGCACCTCTGGACTGGAATAAACCGGAACTTGACGACTCCGGCTGGTTGCGCGGGCCGCTTACGGTTTCACCCGAGACGGCTATGCTGGAGCGGCTATATCTGCGGGGTAAATTTACAGTGACCAATCCTTCAAGCGTGGGTACGCTGAATTTATCCGTTAATTATCACGGCGGAATAATTGTGTATTTAAACGGGGAAGAAGCGGGCCGTTCACATATAGCAAAAGATATTAAAAGTGATCCCAAGGCGGTTATTCTTGCCGAAAAATACCCTGAAGAAGCTTTTGTTACAGATAAGGGGATGTATTTGGGTCCCGAAGGATCATATCTGGACGGAAAACCCAATGGAGTGCCACCGACGGAAGATTCCAAAAAGCGCATGGAACGCTGGGAAAGAAGTGCGATTATAAAAATTCCGGCAAAAGCTCTAAAAAAAGGCGTAAATGTACTGGGTATCGAAGTTATACGCACGGCTTACGATAAAGCTTTTAATAAAGTAAAGATGCCAAAGCGCGTAAATAGTTTTCCTCATGAGTTCCTGTGGGCTACCTGCCAGATTGTGAGAGCGGAGTTGACGGCCGCGGGATCTTCGGGGCTGGTGCCCAATACCGGCAGACCGCAGGGAATCCAGGCGTGGAATGGAGATATTCTTGCCGGAGATTATGACCTTGATGTCGGAAGCCAGGCAGAGCCGCTTATGCCTGTACAGATCATCGGACCCCGTAACGGTATTTTCTCGGGCAAAGTACTTGTTGGATCTACGAAGGTTATTTCGGGGCTTTCGGTAAAGGCAGGTGGACTTAAAGGTCCGGCAGAGATTCCGGCTTCCGCAATAAAGATACGCTTTGGTGTGCTGTGGGGAATGGAAAGTACAAATGATGCAACCTACTATAAACAGAGACCGATTTATTCCGTTGGAAGTTTACTTATGGCTTCTTTAAGCAATAATCCGCCGAAAGAATATACATTGGGCAAGGCAAACGGATCTTCTTTGGCCGGAGCGGTTGCGCCCGTCTGGATTACGGTAAATATTCCCAAGGATGCGCCGGCCGGGCTATACACGGGTGTCGTTACTATTAAAACATCGGGTGCGAAAGATATTGCTGCGGCGGTGGAATTAAAAGTGCTGCCCTATACGCTGCCGGACCGGCAAGACTATAGTACCTGGGTCGACCTTATCCAGTCTCCCGATACTTTGGCGCTCGAATATAAGCTGCCGCTCTGGTCGGAAAAACATATGGCAATGATTGCGGAATCTTTCAGTCTGCTGGGAGGAACGGGTGCGAGAATAGTTTATATTCCGGCGCTGGCCCACACCAATCTTGGTAACGAAGAGTCGATGATCCGCTGGATAAAAAAAGGCAAAAACAAGTACGATTGGGATTTTTCCATAATGGATAAATACCTGGACCTGGCGCAGAAAAATATGGGTGACCCCAAGATTGTGGTTCTTCAGGTCTGGGAAGTTTATATGCGCGCCACGATGCAAAAGAGATTTGAGGATTTTGTCAGCCTGGGTTATCCGCAGGTCACCTTTGTCGATCCTGTCTCAAAACGAACGGAGTTCGGCAAACTACCCCCGCTAAGTGATCCCGGAAGCAAGGCTGTCTGGCGGGAACTTATTGAACAGGTGCAGGCAAGGCTTAAGAAACGCGGGTTGGATAAGGCCCTGATGCTCGGAATGTTTTGTGACGCAATACCCCCCAAAGAGGATGTGCAGTTCTTTCTGGATGCAGCGCCTAAATTATCATGGGTGCAGCAGGGGCACGGACTTTTTACAAAACTTCAAGACATAGCCGAGGTGGGTTACAATGCAACCGTGTGGGGCGGCTTTCGCTTTGCGGATGGCTGTAAACAGACCAATCAAAAGGGGACTCCTATCGTCGAGAGTTTGCGCGGCTGGAACAATAAAAGGCTGGACGCTGTTTTTGAGCGCAATGTGGGACTTGATACCTATCCCGCCAGCCGGTGGTACTTTTTTCCGGAAACGGGTGTCACCAGTGAGCTTAGAGGCATAGGCCGAATTGGCGGTGATTACTGGAAGGCCGTTAAAGATAAAAACGACCGCCGCTCCAGCTATGTTCATGACCGGTACAAAGAAGGTTGTTGGGGCGGAACCTCGATTGCTCTTAACCTCTGTAATCCTGTGCTTGCGCCCGGAAAAGACGGGCCCGAAGCCACGAACCGCCTTATAGCGCTTATGGAAGGGGTCGAGGCGTGTGAAGCAAGAATATATATAGAGAAGGCTCTTCTGGAAAGCAAAGCTAAACTTGGGGCTGAACTGACCGGGCGTTGTGAAAGCGCCCTGGATGAACGCCTACTTAATATGTGGCGCACTCTTAGTAATCTGCAGCTTAACGGTCCCGGATATGCTAACGCTGCCGGCTGGCGCTGGTCTCCCGGAGTTTCTGGCCACAGGTATTTCCTCGGCTCAGGCTGGCAAAAACAAGCAGAAGATCTTTTCCTGCTTGCCGGAGAAATACAGCAGAAACTGGAGAAGAAATAGAGGGTTGGAAGGGCAGAGGTTTGGATGCTTAGAGGCTTAGCAAAAGATATAACAATGGATAATGCATAATGGATGATAATTAATATTACAAAATGCTTTTCGATTATATATCATAAATAATGCTTTGGTTATTTTCTTTTACTTTGTACTTTTTACTTCGTACTTTGTACTTTATATTACGGGGGTATTTTATGAATACTGTTTTTCGAAAAGGTATTTTCTTTGCGGTGTCACTTTTATTGTTTGGACTCATGTCAGTTCTGCCGGCCTCCGAGGTTACTCTTTTGGATACGCACAGTAATTGGCGTATGTTTAGTGTAATAAAACCGCCGGTGATACAATCCGCGGCTGAAAATAAACCGGTTGTGCTTAAAATAAAGTGGGCGGATTCACCATCGGCTAAAGTTCCGGCAGATTGGAATAAATCCGGGATGGACGATTCCGGTTGGCTTAGAGGGCCCGTAACCCTTGCGCCCAATGTCTCAATGCTGGACCGGCTTTACCTTAGAGGAGTTTTTACCGTTACCGATCCTGAGGCATCAGGAGATTTAACGCTCACCGCGCAATACCGCGGTGGAATAATTATTTATTTGAACGGAGAAGAGATTGGCAGAAATAATATAGCCAAAGATAAAAGGAACGATCCCAAAGCTCAAATCTTTGCTGAGAACTATCCCGAAGAGGCCTTTGTCGCAGATAACGGTATCTGGCTGGGGCCGCCCGGCGCAAAATTAAGCGGAAATAAAGCTGCCAATAACTCGGAATCCATAAGGCGTACCGGGCTCTGGTTGAGGGAAGCGGCTATTAAAATTCCTTCCGGAACTTTGAAGAAGGGAGCTAATGTTCTGTGTATAGAAGTTGTCCGGGCGCCGTACGGAAAAGCCTTTAGTAAGGTGGATACCTCAAAACCAAACGGCGGAGCTTATGAATTTCTTTGGGCGACTTGCCGTATGATAAAACTTGAGTTGACCGCTGCTTCTGAAAAAGGCGTGGTTGCAACTCCGGGAAGACCTAAAGGGCTTCAGGTATGGAACGCCGATATTCTGGCAGGAGATTATGACCGGGATTTCGGAAATCCGGCTGAACCGCTTAAGCCTATTAAAATTACGGGACCGCGTAATGGAATATTTTCCGGAAAAGTACTCGTAGGTTCTACCTCTTCAATTAAAGGACTTTCTGCTTCTGCCGGAGAACTTAAAGGGGTCGCTTCGATAATTTCCGCGGATGCTCTCAGAATCCGCTACGGTGTCCCCTGGGGTCAGGAAATAATAACAAATCAAACTTATCATGCCCAGCCTAATCCGTATCTTGCTGCAACGACTTTTATGGGCAGTTTAAGCAATAAACCTCTTCCTGAATACTCTCCCGGAAAAGCGGCGGGCAAATCCCCTGCCGGCGCCGTGGCCCCGGTCTGGCTTACCGTGAAAATACCCAAAGAGGCCTCACCCGGAATCTATTTCGGAGACCTTACTATAAGTACTGCCGGGGAAAAAGACATAATTGTCCCGGTGGAACTGAAGGTGCTTTCCTTTTCCCTGCCCGATGCGCAGGACTACCGCACCTGGGTAGATCTTATTCAGTCGCCGGATACACTGGTGGAAGAATATAAAGTGCCGCTTTGGTCGGACAAACATCTGGAGATGATCGCAGAATCATTCAGGCTTATGAGCGCTGCCGGGACCAGGACCGTCTATATTCCTGCTATTGCACATACCAACCTTGGTAATGAAGAGTCGATGATCCGTTGGATAAATAAAGGCAAAAACAAATATGACTGGGATTTTTCCATTATGGAAAAGTATCTCGACCTGGCGCAAAAAAACCTGGGCACTCCCAAGATTGTGGTTCTTCAGGTCTGGGAGGTCTATTTCCGTTCTACTATGCAGAAGAGATTCGAGGATTTTGCCGCGCTGGGTTATCCCCAGGTAACATTTGTTGACCCTGCCACGGGAAAAACAGAGTTTGGAAAACTTCCCGCTCTGAGCGATTCTGCCAGTAAGGCTATCTGGAAAGAACTTATCTTTCAAGTCCAGGCCCGTTTAAAAAAACGCGGGCTGGAAAAAGCTCTTATGCTTGGTATGTTCTGTGACGCTATTCCTCCGGTCGAGGATGTGAAATTTTTCTTTGATATTGTACCAAAGGTGCCCTGGGTGCAACAGGGACACGGGCTATTTACCAAACTTCAAAGTATATCTGATGTCGGGTATAATGCCACTGTGTGGGGCGGCTTTCGTTTTGGCGACGGCTGTAAACAGACCAACCAGGTTGGTGAACCCGTAACGGAGAGCTTAAAGGGCTGGAATAATCCCAGGTTGGACGCGGTCTTCGAACGCAATGTAAACCTGGACACTTTCCCTGCGACCCGCTGGTACTTTTTCCCGGAGACGGGAATAACGAGCGAACTCAGGGGTATAGGGCGTATCGGCGCCGACTACTGGAAGGCCGTCAAGGATAAGAACGGTCGCCGGGTCAATTATGTGCATGACCGTTATAGGGAGGGATGTTGGGGTGGTACTTCCATTGCCTTAAATCTTTGTAATCCCATACTGGCCCCGGGAGCAGAAGGGCCGGAGGCTACGAACAGGTTAATCGCGATGATTGAAGGAGTGGAGGCCTGCGAGGCCAGAATTTATCTTGAGAAAGCGCTTTTGGACAGCGGTTCAAAAGCCAGGATGGGGTCCGACCTTTGCAAGCGCAGTCAGGCTCTACTGGATGAAAGGCTTTACGATATGTGGAAAACCTTAAGTAATATGGAAATCAGCACCGCGTTTGGCGGTTTCAATATGTGGCGGTGGGGCCCGGGTGTTGCGGGTCATAACTATTTTCTCGGGTCCGGCTGGCAGAATCAAGCGGAAAAACTCTTTGTTCTGGCAGGTGAAGCAGAACAGAAAATAGGCAAAAAGAAGTAGAAAGCGTGCCATTTGCATCTTGTTTTAGAATAAAATCTGTGAGATAATAATTGCCTTGTAAGTTTTACGGGCTCCTGAGTTAAAGAAATTAATTATTGTTTTTGCTTATATGAGTCCCGGGTCAGCGGGTTCAATAAAAATATTAAAGGTCGTATCGGGAGAAGTTTTGTGCTATATTCTAGAAAACTGTTTGTATCTCTGCTTGTTTTTTTTATGCTTGGCGGAGCGGTTCATGCCTTCATTAATCCTAATTTCACTCCCGTAGATATGGTAAGACAGTCGGAATTGGTTCTCCTGTTGGATTTTAAAAGCGTGGATAAAGACGGAAAGGCTGTTGCCGGAATTACGAAAGTTCTAAAAGGAAAGACGGAAGAGAAAGAACTTACGCTGGATCTCATGGCCGGTGCTCTGCCTGAGGATGGCAAAGATTTCATAAATAGAATAAAAGAGGGGCAGCGCGAGGCAGTCGTTTTCATCGGAACCTTTAAAGTTGAGAATGTCGGCGTCGAAGGCTCCGGAGACCAGACTACGGGTTTTCTTCATTATGGTAATCAGTACTCACCGTGGCGCTGGGTAAATTTCATGAAAGGTAAAAATAATATCTGGGATATGGTCAAAGTTGAAAACTACCTGCTCGGGACCTGGTCCGGCAGTACGGAGATGTTGATTCGTGCGGTAAATTATATTCAGTCCGACCAGGATGCCACCGTACCCATAAATGTGGGCGTCGAGTGGAACGATAAACTAAAAGTCGGACTAATTAAGAATAAAATTAATTCTATTCTCCCGGTGGATGTTATGGAAAATGGCCGGGCGGATTTATTTTTGGCCTCGAAAAACGGAGACCTGCTTTATCGCAACACCGGAAAAACTTTCACGGATGTGACCGCTAAACTGGGTTTGAGTTCAGCTTCGACTGCCTATGCCTGGGGAGATTATAACGGAGACGGCCGGCTTGACCTGGCAAGCTGGAATGGTAAAGAAATAAATATATTTTATCAAAAAAAAGACGGGAATTTTGAAAAAAAGAATTGCGCGGTTGGAGCCGCTTTAAAGGACGGATGCGTGGCTTTGACCTGCCTTGATTTTGGCGAAAAAGGGCGTGCCGTGCTTTTAGCAAGTACAGGGTCTTCTCCTGTATTTCTAATTCCGCAGCCTGACGGCAGTCTGAAAGCCGAAGCTCTGGTGGAAGGTGAATTTCCAGGGAGGAATTTTGGCGGCGGCGGGCAGTGTTTGACCGCAGATTTTGACGGTGACGGAGTAATAGACATTTTGCAAGTGTTTTCGGAAAACAGCCTGTTTTATAAAGGAAAAGCAGCGGGAGTATTCGCCTCGCCGGTTGCTGTTAATATAGAAGCCGGCAAAGGACGATTTTCGGCCTGTTCGGGAGATTTTGATGCTGATGGGTTACCGGATGTTTTTATTGCAAGTGAAGACAAGTGCCGTATATGGCAGAACCTGGGAAGCGCAAAATTCTCTGAACTAATAAAACTTTCCGGCGAGATTTCTTATATGTGGCGCCCCGGCGGAACAGCTGTGTCAATCGGAGATATAAACAACGACGGCCGGCAGGATGTCCTTATTTCTTATGCGACAATGACTACCCAGATATTTTTTAACCGCGGCTTCCGCAGTTTTGGTCATGCCCGGGAACTGAATATTGACCAGGCCTTACCCGAGTCAAATGACGGCCAGCAGGTAAGCTGTCTTTTGGACTATAACGGGGACGGAGCTTTGGATATGGCGCTTGTTTTAAATAACGGGGAGTTCTGGCTTTTTCCTCGCAAGGCAGAGGAAGGCGCTCTGGCTGTAAATGCCGTTCTTTCTCTTACCGGACTTTATTCAGGGCCGCTTACTTTTACCGCCTGGAAAGATAAAAGATGTTTGGGTTGCTGGACGATTAAATCCGGAGAGGCAGGGGCCCTTGTAGGAATGCCTGAGGCTGGCCCCGTAACGCTCCGGTGGCAAACTCCTGACGGGAAACAACAGGAAAAAGAAGTAGTGGTAAAAAGCGGGATAGTCCGCGTGATACTTAATAAAATAAAATAGACGCGGAGTTAGTAAAGTTTATAAGCAAAGCTTTTCTCGAGAGGAATGATATATAGATGTCAAAATACTTTGACAAAGCGAGATAAGGTTTTTAAGGTTCGTAAGATTTATAAGGTCTAAAATCGTGGAAGGATATTTGTGTAGCTGCCTTCAAAAATGTAAATATTATGATATTTGAGCATCCGCCTGGGCGGAAGCTGCGCTTTTAGCAGCGTAAGGTTTAAAATCTTTTTAGGATATTTTTTTAGTGTTCACCTTTGGTGAGATTTCGCCAAGAGCGGAGAATCTTGTTCTAAAAGGAGAAGAGTTATGAATTTATCTGTTGTGCTGAAGCTGACTGAAAATTCAGTAGCTGTTGTTCCGATTCTTGTAGGCCCACTGCAGGCGCTTATTGCCCTCCTGCCGGCTATCATGATCGCGATAGGGAGCCTCCTGCTCTCTCTCTTTAAGCCTTCTACACTGAAAAAATTATTGCATCTTCTATGGGCTCAAAAGATAGCGGTTGTTATTATTGTGCTGGTTATCTTTGGCGGCACCCGGTTTTATTCTGTTATGTGGAAGGGGACAGTTTCAAAGGCCTCAATCGGGGAAGGTAAAACCGAATGGTCGATGTTTCGCGGCGGCCTTGAACGCAAAGGTTCGGTGCCCGGCGCAAAAGACCCGCTTAGCGGTAAAGTTAACTGGGCCTTTTCGTATGACGGTATTAAAACATTCTATTCTTCGCCCGGTGTGATAGGTAACCGTTTGTACAGCACTTCTGCGCGTTATGAATTTTTCAAAAATAATGGGGCAATTTATAGCATTGATGCCGAGACCGGCAAGATGGTTTGGTCTTATCAGGCAGGTTACCGGGCCACCTTCTCTTCTCCTTCTGTTTCTGGCAAATATCTGGTTGTGGGTGAAGGTTTGCATTTTGTCTCGGATGCCCGGGTCTTTTGTCTGGATATAGAACAAAGCGAAAAAAAACGCGAAGGTGTTAAACTCTGGTCTTTCCGGACTAAGAGTCATGTCGAATCCTCTCCTTGTATTGCCGATGGCAAGGTTTATGTCGGCGCCGGCAGTGATGGTTTGTACTGCTTTAATCTTGAGCCTGATAAAGACGGCAATGCCCGGCTTCTCTGGCACCTAGAGGCTAAAGACTATCCTGATTGCGAGTCTTCCCCTGTGGCATATGAAGGCAAGGTGTATTTTTGCCTGGGTATAGACGGGCAGGCAGTGGTTTGCGCGGATGCTGCTACCGGTAAGGAACTATGGAAGATAAAAACGCCGTATCCTGTCTTTGGCAGTCCCTCAATCTCGAAAAATAAACTATATGTCGGAATGGGGCACGGAGATTTTGTAAACACCGCGGAAGTTGTTGCGAGTAATCTCAGATTGAAACTTGAAAAAGAAGGCAAAAGTGCTGCGGAAATTCAAAAAGCAGTAAAGGATATAAAACCCATCGGCGAGATCTGGTGTATTGATCTTTTAAGTCACGAGGTGGCCTGGAAGTTTACGGTTGCTGACACGGTATTAGGTTCTGTCGCCGTGGACGGGGATGTTCTTTATTTTGGATCACGGGATAAAAATATTTATTCCATATCCACCGAAGGGAAATTGCTCCGCAAGTGGAACGCGCACGCGCCGCTTGTTACTTCTCCGGCTATCGGGACCGAAAATGTCTATATAGTTACCGAAGCAGGCCAGATTTGGGGCATAGACAAGAAAAGTTTTCTTCCGGCCTGGAACATTGCACTTAATTCCCCGACTATGAGTTCCCCTGCGGTGGCTCTGGGGCACATCTATATTGGAACTACTAATAATGGCCTTTTATGCGTAGGTCAGCCGGGTGGGGAAGAGAAAAAGGCTCTTTGGGCAGGAAGTCTGGGCGGGATGGGTAAGTCCGGCTGGTTGGACGGAAGCCTGCTTCCCCCGCGAGGTGAATATGCCTGGGGTTATCCGGGTGCACCAAAAGATTCCGAAGAAAGTCTGTCTTTAATTCATACTCCGGGCGCTTATCTCAAAGGTGCCTTTTACCTTGCCTCCAAGGAAAAAACCGGTTTTGGTCTGGTAAAACTTAAGAGCGGGGAAAAAGCAGGTTCTCCCCCGGTCCGCGAGTGGTTTGCGCCGGCGAAAAACCCGGTCTATATTTCCGCAGCGCTAAACGAGGAAGCGGTATTTTTTGTCGACGGCCGTGCTTTCGATAAAAACCGCGCCCTGCATTGTTTGGAGCCTAAGACAGGTAAAGAACTCTGGCAGTATACCGTAGGTGACGGCAGCGGGGAGTTTGTTATTGCCAAAGAAAAACTTCTTATTGCCGATACAAATAAAGGCCTTTCCTGTTTGGATATCAAAACGCCGGCGGTAAAAAAGGAATTGTGGAAAACGGAGGCCGGCGCCTTAACCGGTGCGCCTGCATTTACCGAAGATATCGTAATTGCTGTTGCAACTAAAGATAAGAACGCAGTGCTTGTTGCTCTTGATCTGGAAGCGGGCGTGACACTTTGGAAAAAGCCTCTTACTTCTGCACCTAAAACCGGGCCGGTTTTTGCAAAAGGCCTGATTTGGGTGGGCGAGACGGGCGGGGTAAGAAGCTATGACTTACCTGCCGGTAAATTGGTTCATTCAATTAAATGCGGCGCTGTTTCCAGCCCTCTGGTCTTTAATCTTGACCGCCTGGCCTGTGTAACGGAGAACGGAGAAGTGGTTATAATAGATACCGAGAAGGGTATTGAAATGCCAAGGATTAAAGATCAAAAAGCTCTCGGCAACTTCCCGCCTTTACTTCTTGAGGATATGCTCCTTTACGGGGCAAAAGAATCTATTCTGGCTTATGATTTGAAATCGGGAAAGAGTGCGCAGTGGTCAAAGATTCGCGCTTCCTGGCCCGGAGTTATGACGACCCCCATGATCATGGTGGAGTCGAGTATCTATTTTGCGACAGACAAGGAGGGCTTTATATGCCTGAAACCAAAAACAAAATAGCCGGTTTTAACGGCAATATCTTCTTTTTTGGCGAAGGGAGCTGTGAAGGTAACCCGGAACATAAACATGTGCTGGGAGGGAAAGGCTCAAGTCTTGCTTCCATGAGCAAGGCCGGACTTCCTATTCCGCCCGGCTTCACGCTTTCTATCGACTGCTGTAAATACTATCATGAAAATAACGAGAAATGGCCTGAAGGACTTGAAGCAAATCTGAAGAAATATATGGCCCGGCTCGAAAAAGTTTCCGGAAAAACCTTTGGTAAAGGAAAAAAACCTCTGTTGGTTTCCGTCCGTTCAGGCGCGGCGAAATCCATGCCCGGGATGATGGATACTATTTTAAATTGCGGTCTAAGCCCGGAACTTGAAGCGGAGGTTTCGGATAAGCCCCAGTTCTGGTCGGTCTATGCCCAGTTCATCCTGCAATTTGCTGAGACGGTGGCAAAACTACCCTCCGAACCGTTCGAAGAAATCGTGAAGGCAGCAAAAAGCGGCAAAGATCCCGAAAAAACCGCGGCGCTGGGTTATATTAAACTTTATGAAAAAGAAACCGGCAAAAAATTCCCGCTAGATCCCTGGGAGTCTCTGCTCCAGTGTGTTAATGCGGTCTTTGAGTCCTGGAACAACGAACGGGCTAAGATTTACCGTAAAGCGCACGGTATGGAAAACATGGAAGGCACAGCGGTTAATATTCAACAGATGTTTAACTCGGAGGTTTCGGGTATCACCTTTACCGCTAATCCGGTAAATCCCGAGGCCAATGAGATTATTATAGAAAGTACCTACGGCCTGGGCGAGTCCATTGTTTCCGGTAATGTCACCCCGGATAGATTTGTGCTGGACCGCACCACTATGAAGATAAAAGAAACCACCCTGGGAAATAAATCTTTTATTGTTGCCGGCCTGGGGCAAAGTATGAAGGTACTGGATCCCCATGCGGCATCGCTTACGGAAGAACAAGTGGCTGAGCTAGCCTGCATCTCTTTGAAAGTGGAAGACTATTTCAAAGTTGCGGTAGATATAGAATGGGGCCTCGAAAACGGTAAATTTTCACTCCTGCAGTCCCGCTCCATTAAAGGTCTGGAGGCTAAAAAAGCCTTAGAAAGAAGCCGCCTCGAAGAGGTTGCGCGGATAAAGGAACTGGCGAAAGAAAAAAGCAAGGTTTGGATTGTGCACAATCTTGCTGAGACCCTGACTACACCCACGCCTATGACCTGGGATATTATAAAAGAGTTTATGAGCGGTAACGGTGGTTTTGGTATGATGTACCAGGATTTTGGCTACCGTCCCAGCCAGGTCGTTTGTGAAGAAGGTTTCTTAGACTTGCTTTGCGGCAGGATCTACGCAGATTCAGACCGGGTTCCCGAGCTCTTCTGGAAGGGTTTCCCGTTTTACTATGACCAGGAAGAGGTTTTAAATGATCCTCTCATTCTCCAGGCTGCGCCTAAGAAATTTGATGCAAAAAAAGCAGATCAGGCCTTCTTGCTCCGCTTGCCGGGAACGGTTATAGCGATGATCCGTTCGTCCAGAATAATGAAAAAAGCAAGACTTCATTCCCGGGAGATCTTTGATAAAGAGATTCTGCCCGCGTATGTTGCTTATCTTAAAGAAAAAGAAAAACAGAATCTGACAAAATTAAAAACTGCTGAAGTTGTAAAAGAGCTGCAGTACCGTATCTCGCATATTATGACGGATTTTGGAAAGGAGTCCTTAAAGCCGGGATTTTTCGGCGGTACTGCGCTGGCCCAGCTGGAAAATATGCTGGTTCAGATAATGGGAACCGTTGAAGGGCCAAAGTACTGCCAGGTGCTTACTTCGGGCCTGGAGAACGACTCTACGATGGAGCAAAATATAATGCTCTATAAAGTTTCAAAAGGTAAGGCGGAACTGAAAGATTTTCTGGAAAAATTCGGCCACCGCGCAGTCGGGGAGATGGAACTTGCAGAACCCCGCTGGAACGAAGATGCGGGTTATTTAAAACAGATAATCGAAAGCCAGAAAACAAATGAAGGTTATTCCCCGGAAAAAATGCACGAAACAGGAAAAGAAAAAAGGGAAGAAGCGATGAAAACCCTGCAAACGGTGCTTGCCCCGCTCGGGGCCAGTTCCCTCCGGGAAGATATAGAAGAACTTGCGAGAGAGGCGCAGACTTTATTGCCATACCGCGAAATCGGCAAACATTATCTTATGCAGGGTTATGAGCAGATTCGTATGGTTCTCCTGGAACTCGGCCGGCGCTGGAACATCGGTAACGATGTATTTTATCTTCAGCTTAACGAACTTACCGGTTTTGAGGCTAATACGGAAAAACTGACGGAAGAAATAGAAAAACGGAAAGTGCGCTGGGAAGCCTATCAACAACTGGATCTTCCGGATGTTATTAATTCCGCAAAGCTGGACGAACTCGGCCTTCCCAGGGTATTTGCTTCCACAAATGAGATGACCGGTGTTTCGCTTTCCGGCGGTGTGGTTGTGGGAACGGCACATATTATTTATCATCCCGGGGACGCAAAAAACCTGGGCGACGATTGTATCCTGGTCTGCCCCTCGACTGATCCCAGCTGGACGGCGCTCTTTATTACGATAAAAGGGCTCGTGGTGGACCGCGGCGGAATACTTTCCCACGGGGCTATTACGGCCCGGGATTTTGGCATACCTGCTGTGGCTTGTTCGGATGCCACCTCAATTATTAAAGACGGCTCCAAAGTCCAGGTAAACGGTGACACGGGACACATTTCCATTATCAAGGAGGAAGGCAATGCTTAACACCCTTACGATAATCTGTATGTCTATTACTGATTTTCTTTTTGGCTGGTTACTCTATCTGCCGAGAGATTTAACACTGTTTATTGTAGGCACCGGTACTGCGCTTATCCTTACGCTGGTCAGGTTATTTTCTACAAACCAGGAACACTTAAAACGCAGCGATGAGGACAAGATTCGCCTTGCGGCGCTTATCAAGGAAGCCAAAAAGAAAAAAGATAAAGAAGCCCTGGCTAGATACCGTGCGACCAAACAGCAGGTTGAAATGAAGATCTTTCAAGCGGAAGGAAAGCCCCTGCTGGCTTCGCTTATTCCTATTTCGCTTGTGGCAATCTGGTGTTTTACCCGTATTGCCTATCTACCATCAGACCCGTCAAAACCTGTAGCTGTCAAGGCCTACTTTCCTGTTTCAAGTATCGGTTCTTATGTTCATATGCTTCCTCAAAACGGAGTAAAACCTGAGAATGGCTGGATAGAAAAGGTGAAAGAAGATGTAGATAAAACCACAGGGGCGGTAATTAACGGGGTTGCGGAGTGGAAGTTGCTCTGTGAAAAAACAAGCAAGCCTTATTCTCTGGTCCTCCGTTTTAACGGTAAAACTTTCAACAAAGAACTTATCGTCGACGGATTAAAGTACGCCGAGCCTGTAATGTTTTATTCTGACGGCGGAATTGATGTAATTGAGAGTGTTTCAAAAGAATATAAATTATTCGGCTTTGTTCCGGGAATATGGGTTATGCAGGCCTGGATCGTAGGTTATATGATTCTGGTAATACCCTTTTCCCTTCTAATGAAGAAAGTATTGAAGATTTATTAGAAAAGAAGAATAAAAGATATCAAAAAATATGTGAAATTAATTTTCTTGCTTCAGTCTTGTGTTCTTGTCATCTTCTCTAAAAGGAAACTTATTGTGAAACTGCGTTATGATTTTGTAAAGTCGCTGCTTCTATTTCTACTTCTTGTAGTTTTTGTATCGGCTGAGACCTATAATGCAATTCTCGTTTCCTGGGACGGTGCCGGAAGGAAGCGTGTCGAAGCGCTTATGGCTGAAAAAAAATTACCGGCCCTGCAAACCCTGAAAGAAGAAGGCGCTTTTGTTTCTATTCAGGTTACGGGGCATGGCACGGTTACCAGCGCCGGGCATGCGCAAATGTTGACGGGACTTACCAGTAAGGTAAATAAAATTACCAATAATGAAAGGTACGAGCCCATTCCGGAAGGGTACACTATATTTGAAAGACTTAAAAAGGGTCTGGGAAAAGAAAACATTGTCGCCGTGGCTCTGATGGGGAAATCGAAATATCTCGGGGCGCTGGGCCCGGAGGCACTTCAGGATAAAAAGCTGCCGAAGTATCTTCAAAAAGGTGAACCTTACTTTAACGCAAAAAAACAGCTGGATTCCTGGTTTGGGGGCTCTGTAAATGACGCCGAAACTGTGACCGGCAAGGGCCTTGAATACATTGAAAACTATAAAGATAAAAGGTTTTTTATGTTTTTTCATTTTGCCGATCCGGATACCTCCGGACATTCCTTCGGGGAAGGTTCTGCGGATTATACCGGGGCCCTTGTTAACTGCGATCTTCTGGTCGGAAAAATAATCTCAAAGCTTAAAGTGTTAAATATTTACGGCAAGACCCTTATTTATGTTACTGCTGATCACGGATTTAATGAAGGGACGAATAATCATCCGGATGCGCCTGATATTTTTCTGGCTACAAATGACAAAACAGTTAAAAATAGCGGGACCCAGGCCGATATAACACCCACCATACTTAAGCAGTTTAACATTGCGCTTGATAAATTAGACCCGCCTCTGGCCGGCAAGCCGCTAAATTAGCCGGATTAAAACACCCGGCAAGGAAGTCTATGAAACAAAGTATTTCTAATACCTTGATATTACTTTTAATTCTGCTTTTCTCGTCGAATGCGCTTTCCTCTATGCTCATGAGCCCCTACCTTCAGGCTGTTCAAAAAGACAGTATTTATATTCTTGTTGAATGCGACAGCCCGGAAGTAGCAACAGTTGAGTACGGCCCGGACAATAAATATGGCAGCTTGCAGACAGCAGCGAGTATTTCTACAACCCTGGCGGAAAAAGTCACTTATGTCCACAAGGTTAAGTTGAAAGGATTAAAGCCTGGAAAACTGTATCATTATAGGGCGTTGCAGGCAAAAGAGGCATCACAGGACTATACCTTTAATACAGCCGTGGAAGAAGGCGTTAATTTCCGATTTGCCTGGATGGCTGACTGCAGGACCGGTACAGAGATTCACGATATCATTGCCGCAAATATTAAGAAAGCAAAGCCACGGTTTTCGCTTTATGGCGGGGATCTTTGCCAGAACGGCAGTTATGATTTTTTTAAAAATGAGTTTTTTCTTAAAAATGAACTTGCCTTGATAGCGGAGGTGCCTTTTTTTAATACTGTCGGCAATCATGAAGGAAACGGCAGAAACACCTACTCTTTTACGGAAGCCCCGGAATCAGCTTCCGGCCTGCAAAAATACTATTCCTTTGATTACGGGGATATTCATGTGCTTGCTTTAAACACGGAATTATCCGTTGCTGCCGAAAATGCCCAGTATAAATTCGCAAAAGCCGACCTTGAAGCCTGCAAAAAAAAATGGAAAATAGTTATAACTCATGTTCCGGCTTATATTGACGGGAATTATGAGGAGGATAAAAAATTAAAAAAAATGACCTCAGATTTGTTTGAGCCGAATAAAGTCGATATGGTTATCTCCGGTCATTCGCATTTATATCAGCATAATTTCGTGAACGGCATACACCATATGATAATCGGTTCAGCCGGCGCTCCCCTGGCCACGCCAAAAAATGATAAACCTTATGTAATAAAATCTGTTAAAGAGTACAATTATGCGATAGTGGATGTTACGCCTAAAAGTCTACATATGGTCGTATATAATGAAAAAGAAAAAGTCCTGGATACGCTGGATTTAGTCAAACCGAATAAAATAAACAACAAATAATATATGATAGATGATAAACGAGTTTATTGCTTGTAGTCTTGCTAGCTTGTATGCTTACAATACGGAGAGAATATGAAAAAAACAATTTTAACTGCCTTACTCATTATGTGTTTAGGTTCTTTTGCTTATTCTGCGATGCTAATGACGCCTTATCTGCAGGCCGTGAAAAAAGACAGTATATATGTTCTGGTGGAAGCTGATACTCGTGATCCGGTTACCGTCGAGTACGGAGTGGACGGTAAATTTGGGAAATCACTTACTGCTGAGAGTGTTTCCTCGACCCTCCTAGAAAAACCGACCTACATACATAAGATAAAGTTAACAGGCCTTAAAGCGGGAACCCTTTACCATTACCGGGCTTTGCAGTCCGGAGCCGCTTCGCCTGATTTTACTTTTAATACAGCCGTCGAAGAGGGCACAAATTTCCGGTTTGCCTGGATGGCCGACTGCAGGACCGGAACGGATATTCACGAAGCCATTGCCGCTAACATAAAAAAAGCGAAGCCACTTTTCTCGCTTTACGGCGGGGATCTATGTGAAGATAGCACCTATCTTTCTTTTAAAAGCGAGTTCTTTCTGAAGAATGAACTGGCGCTAATAGCAGAAGTACCTTTTTTTAATACCGTGGGGAACCATGAAACTGCCGGAAAAAATACTGAGGCATTTACCCAATCTCCGGACTCAGCCTCGGGAGAACAAAAATACTACTCTCTCGATTACGGCGACATGCATGTCCTGGTTATGAATACCGAAATAGCCTACACTCCCGAAAGTGCCCAGTATAGATTTGTAAAATCAGATCTGGAGAAAAGTAAGAAGGTGTGGAAGTTGGTTATAACTCATATTCCGCCGTATGTTGACGGAACACGCAAAGAAAACTTAAAATTAATAAGTATATCCCGGCAGCTCTTTGAGCCCAACAAAGTTGATATGACCATCTCCGGGCATGACCATTTCTACCAGCATAATATTGTGAAAGGAATACATCATATGGTAATAGGTTCAGCCGGCGCTCCGCTGTATACCCCTAAGAATGATAAACCCTTTGTGAAGAAATCCGCGGAAGAACATAATTATGCGATAATGGATGTCACGCCGAAAAGCTTTCATATGATAGTCTATAATGAGAAAGATGAAGTGCTGGATACGATCGATTTAGTTAAACCGAAAACAATAAAATAAAAAGCAAAGAAAATCTTCGGAGCCGGAGCAAATAAAGTAAAGTATTCCGGGGGATATTAATATGAGCTATTTACAGAAAATCAATGTAATGGCGAAAATGCGGGACGGCGTCAAACTTTCTTTAGATATCCGATTGCCGGAAAAATGGGGACCCTTCCCCGCAGTGCTGGTCAGGAATCCTTATAATAATAATGTTTCCGGAACTCCTGAAAATGAAAGGCTTCTAAAACTATACCTTGACGCCGGCTATGCCTATGTCACCCAGGATGTAAGGGGTAAATATGATTCTGAAGGCGAGTTTTCAGCTTATGATGAAGAAGAAGACGGGTATGATACCGTAGAGTGGCTTGCCACACAGTCCTGGTGTAACGGCAAAGTCGGAATGAGCGGGGCCTCCTACTGCGGGCTGACCCAGCTTGCGGCTGCAAAACTCGGGCCCAAACATCTCCTGGCAATAACCCCCTCGGTTATGGGCGGGGATATGTTTAAATGCGGTTCTCTTAAAAGCGGAGTGCCTCAGCTTGGGAGCATTGCCTGGCAGATTTGTAATACCGGCCGGACCGATAAACCTCTGCCGCTACTTAACTGGAATGAATTTTATAAAACCCTTCCCCTGAGCAACCTTGATGCGGCTGCTGGTTTTGATAGCCCCATTTTTAAGGAAATGCTGAAACATCCGGTCTATGACAGTTACTGGAAAAGAAGATCTCTGGACGGTTATTATAATAACATAAACGCGCCGGTTTTCCTGCTCGGGGGCTGGTATGATAAATATTCCGCGGCCCTTATAGAAGTATTTTGCAAACTGGTGAAGGCCGGCAAAAAGGCCAAATTACTTGTCGGGCCCTGGACCCACGGTTTGTCTGCCGGCCGGGTCGGCGGGCAGATGGATTACGGCGGGGCCTCAGTGATTGATATAGAGGTGTCTAAAAAGAAATGGTTGGATCGGTATTTAAAAGATCAAAAAAACGGCATGGATACGGAAAAACCTGTAAGAATATTTGTAATGGGAATAAATGAATGGCGGGAGGAGGAGAGCTGGCCGTTAAAAAAGACAAAAAATATCTCTTATTATCCGGGCTGTAAAAAAGCAGCCAATAGTTTATACGGTGACGGTTTTCTTTCAAACGAACCGGCCCCGGGCCGAGGGGAAGACAGCTATGTTTATGACCCCCTGGATCCGGTCACGAGTATCGGCGGCAGTTCTCTGATTCCGGCCTGTCCCGCAGGCGCTTTTGATCAAAGTTCTATGGAAAGAAGAAACGATATGCTTATCTATACCACTGAAGAACTCAGAAAGCCGCTTGAAGTTACCGGTTTTGTGAAAATGGAGTTGTTTATCTCAACGGATGTTTTGGATACCGATTTTATAGCCAGGTTATGTGATGTTTCTCCCGACGGAAAATCTATAAATCTTTGTGACGGTATTGCGCGCGCGCGTTTCAGGGAGGGTTTTGAACGCGAGGTTATGCTGGAAAAAGATAAAGTTTACAAAATAGAGATTGAAATGGATGTGACCGCAAATGTATTTCTTCCGGGGCATAAAATCAGGCTTGAGCTCACAAGCAGTTGTTTCCCGCGCTTTGCCAGGAATCTAAACACCGGCGGCGAAATATACAGGGAAATAAAGCCCAAAATAGCCCGGACGGTTATACACCATTCCAAGAGTTATCCCTCGAGATTGATATTGCCTACTATAATTGCTAAGAAATGATAACTGACAGCTAATAAAAGACTAATTCCTCTTTGTTTTTTTGAGAATTATCATACTACATTCATTATTTATTGTTTTATTTATTTTATCTGCTATAATAATGCATTGTAGAAAGGTTGAAAGTGTTGCTTACTGGAAAGGGATAATATATGGAAAGTAGTTACTCAAAATCTATAATAGAAGCACTTCTTTTTGTGGCGGATGAGCCGTTACCGGTTAAAACTATCAGGACCGTGCTTACCGAGCTTAAAGAAGAAGAGATTAGAAAACAGATTTCTGATCTGGCTCTGGAATATGAAACTACAGGAAGGGCCTACGCTATAACAGAAATAGCAGAAGGTTTCCAGATAGTTACCCGGCCGCAGTTCGCACAGTGGATAAAGTTATTGTATAAAAGCAAGCTCACGCACCGGCTCTCAAAGCCTGCGTTGGAAACGCTTTCGATAATTGCTTACCGGCAGCCGATAACTAAGCTTGAGATAGAGGCCATCCGGGGTGTAAGTGTTGAAGGTGTGCTGGATACACTTCTGGCAAGGGACTTAGCCGCTATTAAAGGACGGAAAGATGTTATTGGCCGCCCGCTTTTATACGGAACCACAAAGGAATTTCTCAGGTATTTCGGTTTAAAGGATCTTACCGAAATGCCGAAAATCGAAGAGCTTATAGGAAAAACCGGAGAAGAAACGGGTGTCTGAAGATATTTCTGAACGCAGAAAATACAAAAGAGTAAGCCTCGAGCTGGCGGTAGCGGTAATTGTCAGTGATGCCGGTAAGGTTATCAAAGGTACCACCGTCAACCTTAGCGCGAGCGGCATGACCGTGGCTATAGAGGGTTTTATTCCGCTCGGCAGAAATCTGTTAATATCCTTTAAGATTCAGGAGGGCCTGGTTTTTGAAAACATAACAGCAAAGATTCTCAGGACCGAAGACCTGGAAGATCACTTTAATTATGGTTTGGAATTCCTGAACTTGCCGCGGGAAGGTGCGGGAAAAATTAATGCCCTGACCGACAGTATTAGTTTCATAAAAAGAATTAAATTATTTTCCGTCCTCTCTGACGCCGAAGCGCTTATTTTGAAAAATGTAGGTAAAGAAAACGGCTTTCCTGACGGAAAAACGATTTTTGTCGAGGGGGAAGACGGTGATGCTTTTTATGCGGTTATCAAGGGTAAAGTACGCATAAGCAAAAAATCCAATATAGATGCCGCGAATGAAGAAGTTTTAGCTCTGGTGCGGGAGGGCGAGTTCTTCGGCGAAATGGCTCTCTTTGACGAAGGCCTCCGTACTGCGAATGCCGTTGCGCATACCGACTGCGAGCTTTTTACGATTACCGTAGAGCAGTTCAACGGGCTTATAAAAAATAATCAACTCCTTGCGATAAAAATACTTCTGGGTTTTGTGCGTACTCTCTCAAAACGATTAAAGGCAATGAATCAGGAGATGGTTGATCTGCTTTTCAGCGAAGCCGCTCTCAATGAAATAAAATAAGGGAGAAAAACCTATGAATGAAAGAAGAAAAGTGCAGAGGATTGAAATTAAAATTCCTGTCAGAGTTGTTGTTAAAGAACTTGGCGACCGGTTCTTTGCCGGTACCATAGTAAACATAGGGGCTGACGGCATCGGGTTGGTCCTAAATACTTTTCTACCGCAGGGAACCAAAATTCTCCTGAATTTTGAGCTCCAGGAAGGGAAAAAACAGGAAAATGTGCCAGGTCTGGTAACCCGCTCTTTTGAAGTTGAGGATAAGTTCTTCTCGGCAGTAACTTTTAATAGCCTCTCTCAGGAAAAGGCCAGAGAAATCTCGGTTTATACCGGCTCGGTCTTGTTTCTAAAAACGATAAAGCCCTTTAGTACCTTAAATGATGAAGAATCCTGGTATATAAGAAAGATTTGCAGTGAGGTATATTTTAAGGCGGGACAGAGCATCTTTGAGGAGGGTTCCGAAGGCAAAGCCCTCTATATTGTTATAAACGGCAAGGTTAATATTATTAAAAAGAACCTGCAGGGCAAAACTGAAGTTCTCGCAACCTTAAAAGAAGGGGATTTTTTCGGGGAAATTGCGCTTTTAGACCACGGTTTTAGATCTGCAAGCGCAGTTGCTTCAGAACACGCAAGTCTCTTTATGGTCACCCGGGACGATTTTAAGAAAACTTTAAGCAATAATAATTTGCTTTCTCTCAAACTCCTCTGGTTATTTATCGGTATCCTGACCCGCCGGCTCAGAGCCTCCGACGAAGTAATGGTCGATATGCTGTATGCCGGGAAAAAAGAAAAGGAAAGAAATGGATAAAAAGAAACTAAAAGTAATAAGAAATAAAATAGACGACACCGATAAAAAACTTCTTGCGTTACTTAATCAAAGAGCAAATCTTGCGCTTGAAGTAAAAAAAGAAAAAAGCGGGCAAACAAGCAATGTCTATGTTCCGGAGCGCGAGGCCGAGGTTTTTGGTAAAATAATCGGAAAAAACAAAGGACCTTTTCCGGATGATTCAGTTCGGGCGGTGTTTAGAGAGATTATCTCTGCTTCCCGGGCGCTTCAGTCGCCCTTGAAAATCGCTTACTGGGGCCCCGAGGCCACCTTTACGCATCTTGCCGCTCTTTCTCATTTCGGGCAGGCTGTTTCTTATGTCGCTATAAAAAATCTCTCGGATATATTTACCGAAGTTGAAAACGGGCGGGCCGATTACGGAGTTATCCCGATTGAAAATTCAACCGAAGGCGTTGTAAATCACACGCTTGATATTTTTATTGAATCTGAGCTGAAGATTTGCGCGGAAACGCTCTCCAAAATATCCTACTGTTTATTAAGCAAGTCAAAGAAGATAGAAGATTTAAAGCGCCTGTATGTGTTTCAGCAGCCGCTGGCGCAGTGCCGTAACTGGGTAGAGACCAATCTCCCGGAGTTAGAGGTAATTGAGGCAAAAAACACCGCAGAATCGGCCCGCCTTGCTGCAAAAGATAAGAGCAGTGCGGCCATAGCAAATTCTTTAGCCGGCGAAATTTATGGGCTTAATACTCTGGCGGTGAAAATCGAGGATGTGCCTGACAATTTCACGCGTTTTCTGGTTATAGGCAAAAAAGAGGTAGCCAGGACAGGTAATGATAAAACTTCCGTGCTGGTTTCCCTCAAGGACAAGGTTGGGGCGCTCTATTCCATGCTCCTGCCGTTTAAGAGAAGAAAAATAAATCTGACCAGCATTGAGTCGAGGCCTTCCAGGAAAAAAGCCTGGGAGTATTTTTTCTTTGTGGATATGTCAGGTCACAAGGAAGATGCCAAGGTAAAGGCGGCGCTTGCTGATCTAAGAAAAGCGGGGCATACCGTCAAGATTTTAGGCTCCTATCCTGGGGCATACTAGCACGATTGTCCGCCTAATGGCGAGATCTCACCGTAGGTGGACTAATAACTGATTGCTTATAATATAAATACAAGGATTTTAGACCTTACGAACTTTATGGAC
>Ga0114951_10000286_pt1 | contig 73447 bp, 52 predicted proteins | sample AM7aDNAmetaG_FD_88677 | JGI IMG/M metagenome (GOLD analysis project Ga0114951, IMG submission 88677) | Freshwater microbial communities from Finland to study Microbial Dark Matter (Phase II) - AM7a DNA metaG | ecosystem: Environmental > Aquatic > Freshwater > Lake | place: Finland: Lake Alinen...
CCCAACGTGGTCGTCGCCAACGCGGAGGCTGTCAGGCTGTTGGACAAGGTGGACGGGGTTGAATCACCCGAATCGGCAACGAGGCTGGCGCTATGTAGCAGGTTGTTCTTGATCTGCTGCAAGTCCACCGCGTTGATGGTGCCGCTGCTGTTGACGTCGCAGAGGAAATTCGATGGCGTCAGCGTCGTCAGCAGGTTGTTCTTCACCTGCTGCAAGTCCACCGCGTTGACCGTGCCGCTTTGGTTCACATCGCCATAGAGGGAGCGGACGATCACCGCATTGGTGCCCGACAGCGGGTTGCCCGCCATGTCCGTCAATCCGTTCATCACCACCGTCACCTTCGACTGGTCCACCACACTGGTCAGGTTCAACGTCAGGTTGCTAGTGACGATGCTGGCGCTCACAAACGTCGCGTTGGTCACCGTGAACTCCGTGGCATCCAGCGTCCCGTCGGCTGCCGCCATCGCCTTGTTGAACGTGAACACCAGTTGCGTCGGCCCGCTCAACCGTGGCTCCACGGTGGCGCTGGGCGTTCCGTTCAGGTTCAGGTTCAAGTCGAACGTCCCCGCGCCGCCTTGCGTCTTGCGCGACACCGCCGCCAGCAGCAGCGGCGTCAATTGATAGGTCCCGGTGTTGGTCGTGGTCACCCCGGTTGCAATTTGCACGGTTTGATTGGTGGGAGCGATCCATCCCGTCAGGTTGGTGTAGCTCACCGTGTGGCTGCCCACCAGCAGCCCGCCCACGGTCTCGTTGTTAGTATGCCAGTTGCCGTCGGCGTCCACCTGCCACTTCGCCCCGGCGTCAATGGCCGCCTGCGGTGCGAGGATTACCTGCAACGAGCCGGCAATCTGGTCGGCCTCGATCACGCCCGTGCTGTAGAGCAAGCTGGTGTTCCAATAGAGCGCCGGCGAGAGCGTGGGCAGGTTGGTCACGCTGAAAGCTCCGCTGCCGTTGCCGAAGTCGAAGAGGTTGAACTGGTCGCCCGCCTGCGGCGTGTAGCCGTTGAGCAGCGTCAACGTCAGTGTGCCGCCGAAAGTGAGCGCGCCGGTGAGATCGAACTGGTCGTAGAGCCAGGCGTTGGTGCCGCCGAGTTCCATCGTCATCGCGCAGCCGCCGAGCATCGTCAGGTTGCCGGTGTCGGTGATGACGCCGAAGCCGTTGCCGGGCGCAATGAGGCCGGCATCGGTGATGGAGCCGGTGATGGAGCCGGTGCCGGTGAGGATGGCGTTGGTATTGATGAAGAGGCCGTTGGCAAACGAGTGCGCGCCGCCGAACAGATCGAGCGTGGCCGCGCTGCTGCCGTTGCCGATCTGGAAGATGGAGCCATTGTTGACCGTGCTGCCGCCGATGTTGAGCGTGCCGCCGTTGAAGTTCACCACGCTGTTGGCGAAGTTGGTGGCGTAGAACTGGTTGACTGTAACCGTGCCGCTGAGGAGCGCCAGCGTGCCGTTGCGCACGTCGAGCGTGGCGTTGCCGGGCGTGTTGGTTGCGAAAACACTGCCGCCGGAAACGGTCAGAAAGTTGTTTGTGGACGTGGCCTGAGATCCGAGGGTCACGCCGGCCGCGACAACGACTCCACCGTTACTGACGGCCAACTGGCTGTTGGGACCGTTGGACCCTATCGCCAGGCTTCCGGTATTCACCCAGCGCGAACCCGGATCGGTGACCAAGACGGTGTTGTTGCTCGCACTGCTGTTGTAGCCGACGTAGCCGACGCCCCCGTTGACCAATTGGCCGCCAGCGGCGACGGTCAGCTGCCCCCCGGAACCGGAGAGACCGACGTAGAACGACCCGGTGTTGGTCCACAGCGAACCGGCACCGGTTACCACCGCCACGTTGTTGGTGGACTCGGCGTAATAGTTGATGTAACAGCGCCAGTCACTGATGACGCCGCCGTTGGCGATCAGCAGCGCGTTGCTGGACCCGTGGAGGCCGAGACTGACGGCGGTGCTGGTGTTGCTCCACTGGGAGCCGGGGCCGGTGACAATGAGGGAGTTGTTGCTCGATCCGCCGTCATAGCCGAGCGTGACATTGGAACTGATCACCTGGCCGCCGCCCGCAATGCTGAGGCTGTTGTCCGAGCCATAGTTGCCAACGTAGAGGGAGACATTGTTGGTCCAGAGCGAGCCCGCGCCGGTCACCAACACCGTATTGTTGTTCGCGCTCGAGGTGTTGCCAACGTAACCGGTGTAGTTGAAAACCCGGCTCGCGTTGGCAATGGTCAGGCTGTTGCCCGTGCCGTTGTAACCCACGTCGAGTTCGCCGGCCGTCAAAAGCGAGCCGGAGCCGCTGACAGTCACACCATTGTTGATGGCGTCCGCATCACGCCCGATGTAACCGAGGCCAACAACAACGAGCCGTCCGCCGTTGGTGATCATCACCTCATTGCCGGACCCGTCGTAACCCACGGAGAGGTTTGCGCTGTTGCTCCACAGCGAGCCGGTGCCGCTGATGAGCACCGTATTGTTGCTCGCGGATGCCACCATGCCCACACGGCCCAAACTGTCGAAAACCACGCCGCCGTTGGCGATGGTCAACTGGTTCCCGGAACTGGCGTTGCCCACATAGAGGTTGCCCGCGTTGCTCCAAACCGAGCCGGCGCCGCTGACCGTCACCACGTTGTTGCTGGCGCCGGCGGTGTAGCCCACGAAACCAGTGTTATACACGAACGCCTGCGCCCCGTTGGTGATCAGAAGGCTGTTGCCAGCGCCGCTGTTGCCGACAATCAGATCGTTGCTGAAAATGTGCGTTCCGCCCACGAGATTGAGGGCGGCGCCGGCGCCCGTGTCGCCCACGGTGAAGGCGGAGCCGTTATTGACCAGCGTGCCGCCGCTGGTGAGCGTGCCGCCATTAAAGTTGATCACGCTGCTGGCGCCGTTGGTTAGATAAAGGTGGTTGACGGTGACCGTGCCGCTGTTGAGCATCAGCGCACCGAAACGCACATCGAGCGAACCGGTCATCAAGGTATTGGTGGCGTAGAGGCTGCCGCCGGAAACGACGATTCCATTGTTCGTTGAGGATGAAAACACTCCCGCGACAACGGAGGTACTGACAACACTTCCGCCATTGCTGATCGTCAACAGGTTGCCGGGCACATACCACTGGCCCATATTCACGTTGGGAGTCTGCCAGAGCGAACCAGGACCTGTCACGAGAACGGAACCACCCCAGTCTATCAAGTCCGCCGCGCCGCTGATCACCTGTCCGCCATTCGCAATGGTCAGCGTGCTGTGGCTGCCTCCGTTACCCACATAAACACTCCCTGCGGCGTTCCAAAGCGACCCAGGATCGGTGACGATGACGGAGTTGTTGGCGCCCAAATTACCGATATAGCTACTCGAACCACTGAATACCCGGCCACCGTTTGTAATGGTCAGATTGTTGCCTCCGCCGCCGGTCGAGGCGCCAATGATCAACACTCCATTATTGGTCCAGACCGACCCGCTGCCCGTCACCAAAATCGAGTTATTGGCAGAACCGCTAATAAAGCCAACCGTGCCGTTGGAAGTCGAGACCTCGCCGCCGTTGGCAATAGCCAAACTGTTGCCAGAACCGTAGTAGCCAACAAACACCATAACGCTGTTGCTCCAAAGCGAACCCGAGCCGGTCACCAGCACGGTGTTGTTGCTGGCGCTCGCGTTGTTGCCAATAGTATTGGTGCCCAGACTCCGCGCCACCGCGCCGTTGGCCACCACCAAGCCGTTGCCCGATCCCAAATTGCCCACCGTCACCCCGTTGGCGTAGAGATGGCTGCCACCCTGCAGGTTCAGGGTTGCGCCGCCACCCGTGTCGCCGACGATGAAGGCCGAGCCGTTGGAGACGACGGTGCCGCCGCTGTTGAGCGTGCCGCCGTTGAACCTGACCACGCTATTGGCCAAGTTGGTGGCGTAGAACTGATTGACCGTGACCGTGCCGCTCAGGAGCACGAACGTGCCGTTGCGCACGTCCAAGGTGCCGGTGCCCGCGGCGTTGGTCGAGACGAGCAGACCGCCCGCGTTGGTGAAGACGCCGCCGGCGTCAATCACCAGATTAGTCAGGTTGGCCACGCCGCCGGAAATGGCCCATGAGCCGTAGTTGGTCGCCACGTTCACATCGAGCTCGCCGCCGCTTTGCTGGACGACTCCCGAAGCGAGATTCAGGAACACCCCGTCCATGTTCGTGCCGCTGTTCAAGACGAAACTGCCGCTGTTGGTGAACACCAGCGGATCGAACAGCCCGCCGTTCTGAATGAACGCCCCTTGGTTGTTCACCGAGCCAGGCACAATCACGCTGCCGCTGTTCAACTGGAGTGTGCCACCCGACAGATTCACGAAAGAGCCCGCCAGCGACAGCGTGCCGCCGTTGACCGTTATCGGCTGCGTAGAGAGCATCTGGCCCGCTTTGAGCACGCCGCCGTTGAAGTTGAAGACGCTGTTGGCGAAGTTGGTCAGCAGCAGCCAGTCCACCGCCACGGTGCCGCTATTCATGTTGAGCGTGCCGTAGAGGACATTGAGCGCGCCGCCGCCGCCGTTGGTGGCATAGAGGCTGCCGCCGGAGACGGTGACGACGTTGCCGGTGGAGGAGGGGGTGGCGCCGACGACGATGTTCGTGGCCGAGACCGTGCCGCCGTTGGTCAGCAGCAAGCTGTTGCCGGAACCGGCGTAACCCACAAAGAGGCTGCTGCTGTTGTTCCAGACGCTGCTTGCCCCGGTTACCGACACCGCGTTGCTGTTGGCACCGGCTTGGTTGCCGATATAGCCGTTGACGTTGAACACATTACCGCTGCTGCCAATAACCAAACTGTTGCCAGAGCCAAAATAGCCAACGTCCAAATCACCGTTGTTGGTCCAGATCGAGCCGGCGCCGGATACAAGAACGGCATTGTCGCTGCCACTGGCGTTGTAGCCCACGTAAGCCGTGCCGTTATTCAATGCTCTGGCGCTGCTATTAATGGTCAGTTGATTGAACGAGCCGGCCGCCCCCACAAGCATGTAATTGTTATTACTCCAGAAGCTCCCTGCGCCCGTGACGGTCAGCAGGTTGCTGTTGGCCCCGCTGTTAAACCCGATGTCGCAGTTCTGGGAGTTCAGCATCCTGGCACCGTTGGCGACCGTCAGTTGATTGCCGATGCTGCCCCATCCGAGTTCGAGGGCAGTATTGTTCACCACGCTGCCGGTACCGGTGACTGTCATCGCGTTGTTGTCGCCAGCGTAACCGATCTGGATGTAGCCAATCACCGTGCCGCCGTTGGCAACGGTCAGTTGATTGCTGGCACCGTAATTACCCACGCGAAGGCCAGTGTTCCACACGCTACCCGTGCCGGTGACTAGGACGGTGTTATTGTTGGCGCCAACGTTGTTGCCGATGTATCCAAGGCCGTCGGACACCTGCCCCCCATTGGTGATGGTCAGTTGGTTGAAGGAGCCGAAGTTCCCCACATAGAAATCGTAGCCATTGTTCCACAGGCTCCCCGCGCCGCCAACCAGCACGCTGTTATTGCTGGCCGAAGCGCCAAAACCGATATAGCCGGTGTAGTCCGACACATGGCCGCCGTTGGTGATGGTGAGGGTGTCAAGGTTGTTGCTGCCGACATACAACACTCCGCTGCCACCGCCGACCGTCAGGCTGGCGTTGTCCACGATGCCGTTCATCAGGCCCGGCCCCGAGGGAAGATCGAGGTTGAGATTGCCGGTGATGGCGTGGCTGCCGAAGCTGCCGCCGTAGCCAGCCCATTTGATGGCGCTGGCGTTCTGGAAGGTGACGCCCGGCAGGAACGGCGTGGCGGCCGTGCTGGCGCCGGCAAACTCCAGCATCGCGTTAGTGATGACAAGGCTGCCGGAGACATTCACGGTGGCGTTGGACACGAGCCGCACGTCGCCGCCGTTGAAGTTGGTCAGACCGCCCGCAGCGTTGATCGTCAAGTTGCTGCGCACTTCCAGCAATCCGCCACTGGCAACGGTCCAGGCACCGGAGTTGGTGGCATAGGTCACGTCCTGTTCACCGCCGCTCTGGCTGATCGTGCCGGCGTTATAGACGAGGGGGAAGACCGCGCTGCCGCCCGACATGCTGAAAATGTTGCCGCTGAAATTGCTTAACACGCTGGCGTCAATCTGTGCGCCACTGGCCAGCGTCACCTGATTGCCCGGCCCGCCACCCTGTCCGATAGTCAGAACGCCAGCATTGCTCCAGAGCGAGCCAGAGCCGGTGACGATGACCAAGTTGTTGCTCGCGCCGGCGTTGTAGCCGATGTAGCCGTTGACATTCACAACCCGGCCGTTGTCGGCGATGGTCAGATTATTGCCGGAGCCGGAAATACCGATTCGCTGGTCGAAGCTGTTACTCCAGAGCGAGCCCAGCCCAGTCACTGACGCCCAGTTGTTGCTGGCGCCAGCGTTGTTGCCAACGGTTCCATACGTATCGAACACTTGGCCACCGTTGGTAATGGTCAGGTTGTTGCCGGAACCGGAGTTGCCCACGAACAGATTGGCGCTGTTGCTCCAGACCGAACCGGCATCGGATACCAGGACGGAATTATTGCTGGCGCCGGCGTTGTAGCCGATGTAACCGCTGACGTTCAACATCTGGCCGTTGTTGGCGAGGGTCAGATTGTTGCCGGACCCGGAGAAGCCGATTCGCTGGTCGCCGCTGTTGCTCCAGAGCGAGCCGATGCCAGCCAGCAGCGCCGAGTTGTTGCTGGCACCGGCGTTGTAGCCAACGGACGCATACGTATCGAACACCTGGCCGCCATTGGCGATGGTCAGGTTGTTGCCAGAGCCGGAGTAACCCGCCGACAGAATGCCGCTGTCATTCCAAAGCGAGCCTGCGCCGGATACGAGGACGGAATTGTTGCTGCCGCTGGCGTTGTAGCCCACATAACCGCTGGGACTGAACACCTGGCCGACATTCGCTATGGTCACGTTGTTGAACGATCCGGAGAACCCCACGAACAGATTCGCGCTGTTGCTCCAAACGCTGCCTGCGCCAGCCACCAGCACGCTGTTGCTGTTCGCAGCCGCGTTGTAGCCAACGGATCCATGCGCATCGAACACCTGCCCGCCGTTGGTGATCGTCAACTGGTTGCCCAAACCCTGGTCGCCCACAAAGAGATCGTTGGTGTTGCTCCACGCGGAACCGGCGCCGCTGACGAGCGCGCTGTTGTAGTTGGCGCCGGCGTTGTAGCCGATGTAGCCGTTGACATTCACAACCCGGCCATTGTTGGCGATGGCCAGATTATTGCCGGAGCCGGAGAATCCGATTCGCTGATCGAAGCTGTTGCTCCAAAGCGAGCCCAGCCCAGTCACCACCGCCCAGTTGTTGCTGGCACCGGCGTTGTTGCCAACGGTTCCATACGTATCGAACACCTGGCCGCCGTTGGTGATGGTCAAGTTGTTGCCGGAGCCAGAGTTGCCCACGAACAGATTGGCGCTATTGCTCCAGACCGAACCGGCATTGGATACGAGCGCGGAATTGTTGCTGGCGCTGGCGTTGTAGCCGATGTAACCGCTGACGTTCAACATCTGGCCATTGCTGGCGAGGGTCAGATTGTTGCCGGACCCGGAGAAGCCGATTCTCTGATCAAAGCTGTTGCTCCAGAGCGAACCGATGCCAGCCACCAGCGCGCCGTTGCTGTTCGCACCGGCGTTGTTGCCAACGGTTCCATATGTATCGGACACCCGGCCGCCGTTGGCGACGGTCAAGTTGTTGCCGGAGCCGGAGTTGCCCACGTACAGATTCGCGCTGTTGCTCCAGAGCGAGCCGGAGCCTGTGACCAAGGTCCAGTTATTGCCGGAGGCGGAGGAACTGCCGAGAGTGCCGATGCTGCCGGCCGCGACGCCGCCATTGGTGATCGTGAACTGGTTGAACGAGCCAGTGTTGCCGATAGTGAGCGAGCCGTTGAGGACGCCACCGGAGACCGTCAGCGCGCCGTGGCTCTCGTTGATAAAATTGGTGAGGTTGGCAACACCGCCGGAGATCGTCCACGAACCGAAGTTGGTGGCGGCGTTCACGTCGTGTTCGCCACCGCTCTGCTGGACGATGCCGCTGGCCTCGTTCAAGAACACCTGGTCCACATTGGTGCCGCCGGTGATTTGCAACGTGCCGGTGTTGTCGTAAAAGGCGGGGTCGAAAAGGCCGCCGCTTTGGGTGATCGCGCCGGCGTTATAGACACGCGGGAAGAAGGTGCTGCCGCCCGACATGCTGAAGACGCTGCCATTGAGATTGCTCAGCACGCCGGCGTAAATCTTTCCGCCGGTCCCGAGCGTGACGCTATTGCCCAGCCCGCCGCCGATGCTCAGTGCGCCGGTGTTGGTCCAGACGGCATTGGCGCCGCCAACAAACACCGTGTTGTTGCTGGCTGCGGCGGCGAAGCCCACATACGCATTGGTATTTAGCACCGTCCCGCCATTGGTGATTGTCAGACTGTTGAAAGAACCCGTCGCGCCAACGCTCAGGTCGCCGTTGTTGCTCCACAGCGAGCCGACGCCGGTCACTAGAACCGCGTTATTGTTGGCGCCGGCTGTGTTGCCGATGGTGCCGTAGGTGTTGAACGCCTGCCCGCTGTTGGCGATCATCAGGCTGTTGCCGGAACCGAGGAAGCCAACCAACAGAGCGCTGCTGTTGTTCCAGAGCGACCCGCTGCCACTGACCTGGACTGTGTTATTGCTGGCAGTGCCGAATCTGCCAATATAGCTGCTGCTGAACGCGTTGAACACTTGCCCGCCGCCGGTGATTGTCAGGCTGTTGCTGGCGCCGCTGTTGCCAACATACACAGCGGCACTGTTGTTCCAGACCGAGCCGGCGCCACTGACCAGCACCGCATTGTTGTTAGCCCCGCTGTAATTGCCAATGTAGTCAAAACCGCTGGACGCTTGGCCGCCATTGGCAAGCGTCAGGCTATTGCCGGAACTGCTGTAGCCGACATAGGACATTCCATTGTTCCAAAGCGAGCCGACACCACTGATCAGCACCGCGTTGTTGCTGGCAGCGCCGGAAGTGCCAATGTAATCGATACCGCCGAACACTTGCCCGCCGCCGGTAATTGTCAGGCTGTTGCCGACGCCATTGGACCCGACATATAATCCATACCAGTTGACCCAGGACGAGCCGGCGCCACTGACCAGCACCGCGTTGCTGTTGGCGCCGGTAGCATAGCCGACAAAGCCGGTGTTGCTGAACACCTCGGCGCCGTTGGTGATCATCAACTGGTTAAACATGCCGGAGTTGCCTGCATAGAGGTTGCCGCCGTTGTTCCAGAGCGAGCCAGTGCCGCTGGCCAGCACGGCGTTGTTGCTGCTGGAGGCGTTGACGCCGATGTAGCCGTTGTTATTGCTGACCACGCCGCCGCTTAGGATCGTTAGTTGGTTGGAGGAACCGGAGTTGCCTGCGTAGAGGTTGCCGCTGTTGTTCCAGAGCGAGCCAACACCTGTCACCAAAACCGAGTTGTTGCTACTGGCGTAGCCAATGAAGCCTGACGCGCTGAACGCTTGGCCGCTGCTGGAAACGGTGAGGTTATTGGCGTAACCATTGCTGCCTACCATCAAAACGCCTCCATTGGTCCAAAGCGAACCGCTGCCGCTCACCACCAATGAGTTGTTGTAATCGCCGCTGGAGCCTCCAAGAATCACGGCGCGACTCGAGATCATCGTGCCGCCGTTTGTGACCGTCAAAGAATTGTCAAAACCTGAAGAGCCAATAAACAGAAGGCTGCCGTTTGTCCAAAGCGAGCCAGAACCGGTTACGAGAACCCGGTTATGCGACGAAGGACTGCCAATATAATTGATGGTGTTGGTAATGGGCGTGCTGAACCGGCCGCCATTGGCGACGGTTACCGAGGCATTTGTGCCACCTTCGCCGACAAAAAGCTGCCCCGTCACAATCCAAGTGGAATTACTTCCCGTGACAAGAACGGCATTGTTATTGGCTCCAGGTCCAACGTCAATATAGGTGGACACGTTTGAAGCAAAAGCGCCGTTTGCAATCACTAGTTGGTTGTTGGCACCGAATCCCATTGTGAGTCCCCCTCCCGACGTAACCAACGAAGAATTGGTGCCCGTGACCAGCACGTAGTTATTCGTGCTGCTGCTGTTGTAGCCAATCGTCAGTTGGCTGGCAAACACACTGCCGCTATTGGTGACAATGAGTTGGTTGTTGGGGCCGCTGTAGCCGAGGTTGATTGGCCGATTGTTGGACCAGAGCGAACCTGGATCTTGAACAATAATGGTGTTATTGCCGGAACTGCTATTGCTGCCGATGTAGGCCCATGAGTTGAACACTCGGCCTCCATTGGCAAGGGTCAGACTATTCCCCGAACCATTGACGCCCAAATACAAGTTTGTCTGGTTGTTCCATAACGAGCCGCTGCCGGTAACCAGCACGGCGTTGCTGTTGGCGAAGTTGTTTGCGCCCAGAACGCCGCCAACACTGACAACCACGCCGCTGTTGGTGATGGTCAATGTGTTTAAGGAACCAGTCATTCCGATCATCAGATCATTGGTCATGCTCCAAAGCGAATTGAGACCTGTCACCCAAACGGAATTGCTGCTGGAAACCAACGAATTGCCGATTATGCCATTGCCAGCTACGGTCAGCACACCGCCATTGGTAACGATCAACTGGTTGCCTGCGCTTGACCCGCCCACCATCAGGTCGCTGGCATTGCTCCATACGGTGCCCACTCCGGAAACGATGACAACGCCGGTCGCGCTGGCCGTGCCGCCCAAAATTGTGTCACCGAGACTGCCTGCCCAACTCACTGTGTTGGTGCCGCCGAGAACATTCCAAATCGCCATTTGGCCTGGCGTGCTGCTAATGAGGAAGTTGTTGCCCGTTGGCATCACGATCTGCGACCCGTTGCGCGTCGTCAGAGCCCCGGCGTTAAAACTGAAAACCGAGTTTGTTGCGCTGGCGGTGTTGTTGGTGACAAAGAATGTGTCGGCGACGATGTTTCCACCCGTGAAGGCAATCGTGCCGTAGCGGATTTCGAGTGAGCCGCTGCTTGTGGCGTTGGTGGCGTAGAGCCAGCCGCCGGAAATGGTGATGACGTTGCCGGTGGATGGGGTGGCGCCGATGACGACATTCGTTGCCGTTACCGTGCCGCCGCTGCCGATTGTCAGGCTGTTGCTGCCGGCACCGGCATTGCCGACGTAGAGGCTACCACTGCTTTTCCAGAGCGAGCCGGCACCGGCGACCAACACCGCATTGTTGCTCGAGTTGGCGTTGTTGGCAATGGCGGCGGAGGGTGCGATCACCTGGCCGCCATTGGTAATGATCAGCCAGTTACCGCTGCCGCCCACGCCGATGTTGACAACGGAAGAGTTACTCCAGAGCGAACCGGCGTCGCTGACGATGACGGTGTTGTTGTTGCCGCTGGGATTGCCGATGTTGCCGCCGCCGTCAACCACCTGCCCGCCGGCCATGATCATCATGAGGTTGTTGGAGCCGGTGTTGCCCACGGCGAGGTTGTTGGCCATGCTCCAGAGCGATCCGGTGCCGCTCACCAAGGCGACGTTGTTGCTTGAGGTGGAGGAGTTGCCGATGTTGGCAAACCCGTTGAACACGCGGCCGCCATTGGTGATGTTTAGTTGGCTGTTCGGCCCGTTGTAGCCCACGAAGAGAGTGCCGCTGTTACTCCAAACTGAGCCCGCCCCCGTCACCCAAACCGTGTCGTTGCTGGAGCTGGCGTTGTAGCCGATGTAGCCGGCGCCGTCGAGCAGCAAGCCGCCGCTGGCTATCGTCACACTATTACTGGAGCCGCTGTTTCCAACATACAAGTTACTACCCGCGTTCCAAACAGAACCAAGGCCGGTAATCAAGACGGAGTTATTGCTGGCAGTGGTGCCAGCACCCAAGCTGGAAAAACTCGCAGCCATGACGTTGCCGGTGTTGGCGATGGTGAGACTGTTGCCAGCGCTGCTGCCTCCGATGGTCAGGTTGAGGTTGCTCCAGAGCGAGCCGCCATCGGTGACGAGCACCGTGTTATTGCTGCTGGTCGAGGCGTTGCCAACGATGCCAGTCGTCGTCATGACTGTACCACCGGAACTGACGGTCATGCGGTTGAGGCCGGCGGCGCTGCCGAGGTTGATGGTGCCGGCGTTGGACCAAACAGAACTGGTGCCGGCGACCATCACCGAGTTGTTGACGCTGCCAGTCTGGCTACCGACGGTGGCTCCTACTGTGAACGCCCGGCCGCCGTTGCTGATGGTCAGGCTGTTGCTGGCACCGTAGTAACCCAGATAAAGCGTGCCGTTATTGCTCCAGATCGAGCCTGCGCCCGTGACGACAACAGAGTTGCTTTTGGCGCTCGCGTAGTAGCCGATGTAGCTGGCGGGGTTAAAGACTTGACCGCTATTGGCAATGGTCAAGCTGTTGCTGGAGCCGTTGTAACCAACATAAAGCGTGCTGCTGTTGCTCCACATCGAACCGGCGCCCGTGACCGTCACGTAATTGTTGTTGGCGGTGTTGGTGTAATCACCAATGTAGGCGGAGGTGCCAAACACCTGGCCGGAGTTGCTGATGGTCAGACTGTTGCCTGCGCCGGAGTTGCCGACTATGGTGCTGACACTGTTGCTCACCCGGCCACCGTTGGCGACCATCAAACTGTTGCTGGAGCCGCTACCGCCGACCTCGAAAAAGCCGCTACTGGTCCACAGCGAGCCAATACCAGTGACCAGGACGGAGTTGTTGTTGGCGCCTGGATTCACGCCAATATAGCCCAGGCTGTCGAACGCGTGTGCGCCGTTGGCGATGGTAAGGCTGTTACCGGAGCCGGACCAGCCAACCCACAGAGAACTGGTATTACTCCAGACCGAACCAGTGTCGGTTACCCAAGCCGAATTGTTGCTGGAGGCGCTTCCGGTGCCGAGGTAGCCACTGGTGTCGAATACCTGACCGCCGTTGCTAATGACCAGGTTGTTGCTGGAGCCGGAGTTACCAATCGTCAGGCTGTTACTGTTGTTCCAAAACGAGCTGGCACCCGTGACCAGGATCGAATTGTTGCTGGCGCTGGCGTTGTTGCCGATGATGGTGGCACCCAGGCTCAGCGCCCCGGCGCCGTTGGTGACCATCAGGGCACTGCCCACCCCAGAATTTCCCACGGTCACGCCATTGGCGAACCAGTGGTTCGTTCCCATCAAGGTGAACGTTGCCCCGGTGCCCGTGTTTCCTACAACCATGGCTGAACCGTTGGACACCAGACTGGCACCGCTGATCAACATGCCGCCATTGAGACTGAACGCGCTGTTGGCACCGTTGGTGGCGACGAGATGGTTGACCCAGGCCGTGCCGCTATTGAGGTTGAGCGCGCCGTAGTTGATAGACAGCGCGCCGCCACCCGCAGTGTTCGTGGCGTAGAGGTAACCGCCGGAGAGGGCGATGAAGCTGTTGCTGGCGAGGCTGTTATTACCGATGACGAGATTGGTGGCAGCCACCACGCCGGCATTGGCAATAGTCAGACCATTGTTGAGGCCATTATAGCCGACATAAATCGTGCCCGAGTTGCTCCAAAGCGAGCCGGGGCCGACGAGAAGAACTGTATTGTTACTGGCGGAGCTGCCGATGTAACTGGATGAGGTCGTTACGAGGCTGTAATTGCTTATTACGAGCACCGTGCCAGTGCCGCCACCGGCACCAACCGTCAGCGCGCCGAAGCCGCCCGATGCAAATCGCAGTTGATTGGTGGTCAAGCCGTTGAGTACAAACCCGCCCGCGAAGTTGGTCATGTAAAAGGTGGTGTTGTTGTCACCGAGCGTCATGCCGGAGATGTTGGTCAGGGCGGAACTGGAGTCTACGTTCAGGCTGTTGCCGAACGCCCCGATGCCGCCGCCCCAAACCAAGGGCGCCGCTTTGAGGTTCCAGACGCTATTGGCTTCCAACGTGACGCTGTTGCTCTGGCCGCCGCCGCCGCCGATGATCAGTCCCGAGGAGGTCTGTGTGTAATTGCTGACAATCAGAGCCGTGCCGTAGCCGCCGGAACCGACCGTCAGAGCGCCGATTCCATTGGAGAATTGCAGTTGGTTGGTGGTGAACCCGTTGAGCACGGCTCCCGCCGCGGAATTGGTCATGTAGAACGTGGTGGCACTGTCTCCGAGTGTCAGACCGTAGATATTCGTGATGGCGGAACTGGCGTCCAGACTCAGGTTGTTGCCAATAGCCCCGGCGCCGCCGCCCCAAACCAACGCGCCGCCTCCCAAACTCCAGACGCTGTTAGCCAGGGAGACACTGTTGCTCTGGCCGCCTCCGGCACCGATGCTAAGCCCCGTGGCGTTCAAGGAGTAATTACTGACAATCAGCACCGTGTTGAAGACGCCAGTGCCGATGATCAAACTGCCCGCGCCGGATGGCGAGAATTGCATCTGATTGCCGTTGAGTCCGAAGCCCGCGCCCGCGTTGGTCATGTAAAACGTGGTGGCGCTGTTGCCAAGCGTCAGGCCGTAGATGTTGGTGATGGCGGAACTGGCGTCCAGGCTCAAGCTGTTGCCAATGGCTCCGTTGCTGCCGCCCAAAACCAACGCGCCGCCTCCCAAGCTCCAGACGCTGTTAGCCAGGGAGACGCTGTTGCTCCGTCCGCCGATGGCGCCGATGGAAAGTCCTGAGGCGTTCAAGGAGTAATTGCTGACGATCAGGGCTATGTTGTAGCCGCCGTAACCAATCACCAGACTGCCCGCGCCGGATGGCGAGAATTGCATTTGGTCGCCGTTGAGCCCGAAGCCCACAGCGGTGTTGGTCATGTAGAACGCGGTGGCGCTGTTGCCAAGCGTCAGGCCGTAGATGTTGGTGATGGCGGAGCCGGCGTCCAAGCTCAGGATGTTGCCAACCGCCCCGGTGCCGCTGCCCCACGTCAAGCGCCCGCCGCGAAGATTCCAAATGGAGTTTTCGAGCGTGACGCTGTTGCTGCAACTGTTGTTGTAGCCGAGGGTGAGACCAACACTGGCAAGATAACCGGCGTTGGACGCGATCAGAACGTTGCCATAAGCGCTGGTACCGTAGCCGAGATACAGCGTGCTTCCCACTACCAACTCGGCGCCGTTGAGGATCGTCACTTGATTGGACGGGGCATAGAAGCCAACATAGAGGTTGCTGTTGCTCCAGACGGAACCGGCGCCGGCCATGAAAACCGAGTTGTTGCTGGAACTGCTGTTGGCCCCGACCCAGGCATAGCCGCCAAACACCTGGCCGCCGTTGGTGATCGTCAGGCTGTTGCCCGCGCCCCACCACCCGACTTGCAGTTCACCGCTGTTGGTCCAAACCGAGCCGGCGCCGGCGACCAACACCGCGTTGCTGTTTGCGCCTGTGTTGTTGCCGATGGTGCCGATGAAGTCACGCACCTGGCCGCCATTGATGATGGCCATGGTGTTGGAAGAACTGTTGTTTCCGATAAACAGGTTATTGGCGTTGCTCCACAGCGAGCCAGGGTCGGTTACCAGCGCCGAGTTGTTGTTCGCGCCGGCGTTGTAACCCAACTCGGCGGAGCCGTCGGCAACCCGGCCGCCATTGGCGATAATCAGGCTGTTGCTGGAGCCGCTGACGCCAAGGTAAAAATACGCACTGGAGCCTGCGTTCCAGAGGGAGCCGGAGCCGGTCACCACCGCCGAGTTGTTGCTGGAGGTGGTTTGGTAGCCGATAGACCCGGAACTGCTGATTGCTCCGGCCGCGTTGGAGATGGTCAGATTGTTGCCGGAGCCGCCGTAGCCGACGACCAGAGCGCCGCTGTTGCTCCAGAGGGAGCCGGAGCCGGTCACCAGCGCCAGGTTGTTGCTGGCGCTGCTTTGGTCGCCGATGACGCCTGCCGTGTCGAGCACCAAGCCGCTGCTGATGATGGTCAGGCTGTTGCCGGAGCCGGACTCGCCCACATGCACTTCACTGCTGTTGCTCCAGACCGAACTGGCGCCGGAAACCAAAACTGAGTTGTTGCTGGACGTGATGTCGTAGCCCACGTAACCGTTACTGCTGCTGGCGTGGCCCGCGCTGCTGATGGTCAATTGGTTGAAAGAGCCGGTGTTGCCAATCAAGAGAGAACCGCTGTTACTCCAAAGCGATCCCGCGCCCGTCACCAACGCGTAGTTGTTGCTGGAGACGACCGAATTGCCGACCACACCATTGCTGGAGGTCAGCACGCCCGCGTTGGTGACGATCAACGCGTTGAAGGGGCCGTTGGTGCCAACCATGTAGGTGCCGGCGTAGTTCACTGTGACGCCGCTGACGATGTTGGTCGCGGGGGGGAGCTGGGCATTGATGGTCAGGCTGAGGTTTGATGTTGAGGATTGACCGTCGTTGCCGGCCACCTGCACGGTAAAACTGTTGGCGGCTGCGGTGTCGGGCGTGCCGCTGATCACCCCCGCACTGCTTAAACTCAAGCCGGACGGCAGACTGCCCGCAAAGAGGGACCATGAGTAGGGCGGCACACCGCCGTTCGCCGTCAGCGCCACGTTATAGGGCGTGCCTACAGTGACCGACGCCAGCGGGTTTGTGCTGGTAATGATCGGCGGACCGACCCACAGCGTCATCCCGCGGATCTGGCACGCGCCTGTGACCGTGTTTGAAAAGGTCACCGTGTCGTTGTAACCGCCACCGGCCAGCGCGTTCGCGCCGCTGTTGATGGACCACGTCACCGTCGTGTAATCGCCTGCCGCCAGCGTTCCGCTGGTGGCGGAGAGACTCATCCAGGTCTGCGTTGAACTGACCGTCCACGTCAGGGATGAGGCGCCGGTGTTGGTCAATGTGTAGCCGGCCGAAATGGGAGTAAACGGCCCGCCGGGCGGCCCGCTGGCTGCAAACGTGGGAGACGAAACCTGCAAAGCATCCGGCACGCCGGCGAGCGCATAGATCAAGTTGGTTCCCGTAGGTGAGCCCCAACCGGTGCAGAGATCGTAGCCGGGGACGGCAGGAAACTTGGTGGGACTGCTGCTCTTGAAATTATTGCCGGTTGTGGTGTCGTGGAAATTGGAGGAATAACTTGCCCCCTGGCCAATGGTGTAGATGGCCGGATTGATGAAGCCAACGCTGGGCCGGCTGTTCGCCGCCGCCTGTTGGTTGACCAATGCGGTAAAGCCCGCCCACAGCGGAGCCGCGCAACTGGTGCCGCCGACACTCCCCCCGCCACCGTTGCCGGATGTGACGTAAACATTTTCCGCCGTCAGGGCGACATCCGGGATATTCCGCATGGTCGTCGAACCCTGATTGGTGGTCATGTTGATGCCCTGTTGGTAAGAGGGAATGGAGTAATAGGTACTGAGGCCCCCGCCGGTGCCGATGCCGTTGTTCCGGTTCCAGACCGTTTCCGACACATAAGAACCGCCCGGACCGCTTGTGGTCAGTGTGGTCCCGCCAACCTGGGTGATATGAGGACTGTCTGCTGGAAACCCGACCGGACCGGTATAGGCATCACCATCGCCGCAGGCATTGAAGAAAGACTGGCCTTGCGCGGCCATCTGTTGGAAAACCTGCTCGGAGGTCGGGTCGGGGCCGCCACCGCCCCACGAACAACTCAGTTGTTTGGACAGATTGTCGTTGGCCATCCGGCTGAGTATATCAACCCAGGGACTTGGGTTTGGCGCTTCATAGACGTAGATCTTCGACACGCCAGGCGCCATGGACATCACTGTCTCAATGTCCAGACAGACCTCCGTGTTGCCGCTGCCGGGAGTGGTGACGCCTCCATCAATCGGAATCACCTGCACAGGAATGTTGGGTAATCCAAATTGCGTCACATAAGCTGCAATGTCATTGGTGTAGAATCCGTCGAATTGCAATAGCCCGACGGTTTGCCCGGCGCCCGTCAGCGAAGTGCCCGGAACGTATGCCGCACGAAAGTCGCCGGCAGCGTAAGCGCCACCCGGCCCCGATCCAGCGTTCGGCGCGGCGTTGGCCGTCTTACCGGCGGGCATTACATGGTATTTCGGATGCGGGATGAAGTAGTTGTCGAGACCGCTGATGTGCAAAATCGGGACTGGCAGGTCCAGCGACGGCTCGGCATCCGGTGCGTAAAACGTGCGCGCTTCCGACGGATGCCGATAAGTCCGCATCGTCACACGGAAAACGTTTTCGATGTCCGTGACGACGCCCTCCACGTCCAGGATCATCCGGTTGGGATGCGTGGCCGTCACCGTCAACCCGCGTGCCTTCGCAAAATCCATGACCGCCTGATAATCCTTCTCGCTCGGGCCGAATCGCTGCGTGAATTGCTCCGGCGTCAGGTAGTGACGGTAGTCGGGACTGGCCGGATCGTAGATTTGCTTAAGCAGGGTTTGGAGTTCCTGCTGGTTTTGCAACGGCAACCCGATGGCCAGATTCAAACGATTCGTGGCGGGAGGCCGGTCCATGGGCTGTAGCGTCGCCACGGCTGCCGGAACGTGCCCCCGCAAATGTTGTCTTTCCGCCGCTGGAGCAGACACCACGGCTGTCAGTGTGAAAAGGGAAACAACCATCCAGAGAAGACGATTCCGCAGCCATTCACGTCTGAAATCACGCAGACGCAAACGCGACGTCAATACATATCGCGCACCACACCTATTCATTGTTCTCGGCTGCCTTGGCACAGCAGGAAGTTCGCCGCCTCATCACAGCGCACTTCTACAACGTCGCGCAGATTACCGCCGGCCCTAAATTTGTGCAATGATTTTTTGCGCCAACCCTGGCAACAGTGCAGGACGTTATTTGCCGGGACTTCGCAGGTGTTGTTTGGACGTCATCGCGCAACAGAATGTGTACGACACTTGTCGCCAAGGCGGACAAACGTGTTTGCGATCCGTCCATCGCCCTGTTCTCGGCATCCAAGCGGTTGACGAAGGTGTCTCGATGCCGCTCCTGATGGAAGTGATAGGAAACGCAAAAACGTCCGTCGCACAGGGTGTGAATGGGGATGAATACCGGGCCTGAACAGATACTGAAGGAACTGGGCATGGCGACCGTAAAAAAACAAACTGTCACAAAACGGTCGCGGAAAAACAAAAACCGCGTTTTTCCCGTGGAAAAATGGCTCCGGAGGTAGGGATCGAACCTACGACCAACCGGTTAACAGCCGGCCGCTCTACCGCTGAGCTACTCCGGAACCCGCGGAACTGCGCGCTGACTATATTCACGCCGCAGCCGAGGTCAACGCGAAAACCAACAACCTTTGCGAAAGAAATGTTCGCGCTCTTGGAGTTGGAGACGGGAGCAGCTATACTCCGAGCTCGATTCATGAAAATCTTTCGCTTGCTCGTTTCGCTGGCGTGCGTGATGGCGTTCTTGCCAGCCGGTTGCACTCTCCATCGCGCCGCGCCCGCACCGGCCCCGTCGCTGCCGCCGGCGCCGGTCAACACCAAGCCGACGATCGCCCTGGCGCCGTCGGGGCCATTGCCGCTCGGACAGGCACCGGTGGTTTCGCGCGCCGGCGAGTTGCGCGGCATCTGGTTGCACGACCCGCGCGGCGTGGATTGGCCCAAGGTGATGGCGGAACTTCACGCCGCGCGCCTGAACGCCATCTTCGTAAAATTTTCCACCGGCGGCGCGGCTTATTATCGCAGCGACGTGTTGCCCGGCAGTTTTTACAACGGTCGCGATGAAGCGGCGCTTTGTCTGGCGGCGGCCCGGCGCTACGGAATTCAGGTTCACGCCTGGCGCGTCTGTTTCCAGATGAAAGACGCGCCGGCGGAAAGCCAGCAACGCGCCGTGCGCGAGGGGCGCGTTCAACTCGACCGGAGCGGCCAGCCGCTGCGCCCGTCTTATCACGTGCCAGTGTTGTGCCCTTCGCACGACTGGAACCGCGCGATGGAGGTACGCGCGGCGGCCGAACTGGCGGCGAAGTATCCGTTCGACGGTGTGCATCTCGATTATTTGCGTTGGATTGACACCGACCCGTGCTGTTGCGCGAACTGCCGGAAACGATTTTGCCGCGACACGCATTCCACCGTCGCTTCGTGGCCTCGCGACGTGATGAAAGGCGGCCGGCTCGCGCCGCTGTATCTGCAATGGCGCGAGCAGATCCTCACGCGGCTGGTGGGCGAGATGGCCGCCGCGATTCGCCGGGCCGGGCCGAGGACGGCGGTTTCCGCCGCCGTCTGGCCGGAGTTGGCGAGTGTCCGCCGCGACCGCGGGCAGAACTGGAAGGCGTGGGTGGACGCCGGCTATGTGGATTTCATTTGTCCGATGAATTACGCGACGGACCCGACGATGTTTGCGAAGCGTCTGGCGGAGGAGCGCGCGCTGGTCAATGGCCGCGTGCCGATTTACGCCGGCATTGGCGCTTACAAACTCAGCATGGGCAACCAACTGCGCCCGCTCGTGGCGGCGGCGCAGCGCGGCGGCGCCAACGGCTGGGTGCTGTTCAGCTACGACGACCAGTTCCGCACGCGATTCCTGCCATATCTTCGGGACTGATGCTGCTGAATAGAAAGGCAGGTAACATCGTCAAAATCAGAAAGACAGTGGCTCGGCGGCGCGTGCCGGCCGGGTAGCGGAAAAGGTTTATGAAAATGTTCAAGATAATCCTGATGGTTTCAGTGACGTTTGTGTTGGTGCTGGCACCGTGGAGCGTGGCCGCGCCGGCAACGGGTTTGAACGCGCTTGAGACCAGTCTGGCGTGGGCGGAGATGATGGCGGAGACGCCGGGTGGCACCGTCAGCGACGAGGCTTGGCGCTCGTATTGGCACAACGAGACGGGATGTTTTGCCAGCGCATTGATTTTGGTGCAGGAGGACAAACAAGCGGCGCGGCCGCAAAGGACGGAGGCGCGCGAAAACACAGCGGATCCAAACGCGCGATTCCGGGCGGCTGCCACGCCGGAAGAAAATCTGGCGCACGTGCCCGCGCCAAAGGTGACGACGGAAAGCGACTACGTTTCAAAGCTGCGGCCCGGCGAGATGGCGGGAGTTTCGGTGGATTATGCCCGGATAGAAACGATGATCAATCGGCATTTGCAGGACCCGAGTTCGACCGCGGCTGTGATTCCGCCGCTCGCGGGCTATGGTGTCACGGCTCCCTTCATGGGCTATGGCTGGGGCGGGCGATGGGGAGAAGGATGGGGTGGCTGGGGTTGGCGGCGGAATTATTGGGTGGCGCCCTGCGCGCTGGCGGCGCCGGTGTATTACGATCCGTATTGCTGTGGCGGCATCTCCGGCGGGTTTTTCTACAGAGGCCGGAATTTTGGAGTCGGCGTGAGGTTTTGAGTTGAACGTAGCCGTGTCACCCCGCAACGCGCGCATCGTTGGCCCTCGCGTCATGGAGTGACGCGGCTACTTGTTGTCGGCTTGACAGGCGGAGCCGACAATCACACGTTGAGATGGTATGGCCCCGCGTCACCAACGAATCCTTCACGTGGACGGCGATGCGTTTTTCGCCTCGTGCGAAATCGCGTTGGATCCGGCGTTGCGCAACCGGCCTGTGTATGTCGGCGGGGGGCGGAGGGGCGATGGCATTGTCATCGCCGCCAACTACATTGCGAAACGCTACGGTCTCATTACCGGCATGGCGTGCTTCGAGGCGCGGCGCAAATGCCCGGAGGGCGTGTTGGTGCGGCCGCACTACAACGAATACCGGCGGCTGTCGCTGGAAATCTTCAAGCGGCTGAAACACTACACGCCGACGCTGGTGCCCACCTCGATTGACGAAGGGTTTCTCGACTTCACAGATTCGCCGCGGGTTTTCGCCTGCCGAACGGCGACCGAACTGGCGGAGCGAATACGGCGGCAGATTGCCGCGGAGGTCGGCGTGCCGATCTCGGCGGGATTGGGTTCGTCCCGCTGGCTGGCGAAACTGGCGACGGAACATTGCAAACCGGATAGCTTCTGCGAGGTGCCGGAAGGCCAGGAGCGGGCGTTTCTCGCACCGGTCCCGGTGCGGAAACTCACCGGTATCGCCAAGCGGCGGGCGCTGGCGTTGCGGTCGCTTGGCGCGACGACGCTCGGCGACGTGGCGCGGTTGCCGTTGGAGATGTTGCGGCGGCGGTTCGGCGTATTCGGATTGGAATTGTCGCTGCTGGCGCGCGGCGAGCTTCACGAAACGCTCGCGACCGCCAACAACGCGCGCTCCTGCATCAGCAGCGCCACGACGTTGCCCTACGACGAGCCGGACTATGAGGCGGCGCTGTTGTTCCTGCTGGACCAGACCGAGCGCGTGATCACAACGTTCTTCCGGGAAAATCTCAAGGCGCGGGAGATGAGCGTGTTCGTGCGGTTTCGCGACCTCGAAGGCGTCGGGCGCAACGTGCGGTTTCCGGCGGCGCAGTTCGAGCCGCGCGAAATTGATCCCGTGGTCGAGCGGGTGTTTCGCGAGTTGGTGGCGGGCCAGCGGCAACCGATCCGGCAGGTGTGCATCCATTTTTGCAACTTCGAGCCGCTCGACTTGCAGCCGGATTTGTTTGGCGATCACCCGGAATTCAAACGCCGCGAGCTGCACCATGCGATGGAGGCCATCGAAGCACGTTATGGCCCGCGCAGCCTCAAGACCGGAGCGCGGCTGCTGGCGGAGTCGCAGGCGGCGCACTTGCTCGGCGAGAAGGCGAAGTGCCCGTTTGTGCCGCAACGCGAGATGGAACTCAAAGTCGGCCAGTTGCCGGAGACGCTTCGTGAGAACACCCTTGACCCGGTGTATAAGGAGGCGTGGTTGCCGTTGGAGTTGAGCGAGAGCAAATCCGGCGGCGGATCGTTGCCGCTGCCGCGCGCCTGGGGCCGCTCCACCAGCCGTGCGACGAAGTTTGGTTAACCTGAATATTTTTGCGCGCCGCGCGCAATGCCGGCAGACTGTGGATGCCGACGTAAAGAGGCGGGCGTTTTCCTCGCTACAACCTTCCGCCGACTTACGTCGGCGGTTGCGAAACGTGGGAAACATTTGGGCTAGATGTTTTGACTGGCGGAGAAGGGGAAGTGGAGCAGGATTTGATGTCCGGCATCGGATCGCAAACAGCCTTGGCGCTTCACTCGCCGGAGGTGGGGTGGAAAATCGCCGTGCCGATCCGCACCAGCGTCGCGCCTTCCTCGATGGCGATCTCGAAATCGTTCGTCATGCCCATCGAGAGCGCTGGCAGCGGAATGCCGTGTTGTTCCTGGAGCCGGTCACGCAGTTCGCGCAGCGCGCGGAACGCCGGGCGCGCGTCCTGCGGATTTTCGAAGAACGGCGCCATTGTCATCAGGCCGTGGATTTCCAGGCGGGGCAGGGCGTTCAATTCGGTCAGCGCGGCCACGACCTCGTCCGGTTTGAAACCGAACTTCGTGCTCTCGCCGGACACGTTGCATTCCAGCAACACCGGCACCGTGCGGCCCGCCTGGCCGGCGCACTTGTCCAGCTCGCGCGCCAGCCGGACGCTGTCCACGGATTGGATCGTGTGGAACAACTCCACCGCGTCGCGCGCCTTGTTGGTTTGGAGATGGCCGATGAAGTGCCACTGCAACTTGCCGGGCAGTTGGGGGATTTTCGCCTTCGCCGCCTGGATGCGGCTCTCGCCGAACGCCGTCACGCCCTCGGCAATGGCTTCGCGCACGATTTCCGGCGGCACCGTCTTGCTGACGGCGATGAGCTGGATGTCGCCGGGGTTTCGTCCGGCGCGGGCCGCGGCGGCTTGGATGCGGGCGCGGACGGCGGCGAGATTGTCGGCTATCGTGGGCATTGGCGGCTACTTGATGACGTGGGTCAGGACAGGGACGACTTCCTGCACAACCAGTTTGCCGCCCTCGCCTTTGATATAGGTGATATGCACGTGGTTGCCGGCTTTGAAATCCTCGGGGTTTTTCAGCGTGCCTTTGGGGCCAAACCGCGTTTCAATCGTAATGGTGAAGGTGGTTTCCTTGCCCTTCTTATTGCCGACGACAAGTGTGGTTTCATCACAGCGCACGACAATGGCGTTAATCTGTTGCGGTTTCGGCGGGACTGTGGGCTTGCCGTCGCCCGCGCGAGCCTCCGTCCACAGCGGCCCCGCTAAAAACACAGCGAGCAAACTGGCGGCAAGAATCCGCGCGAGCGCCTTGTTGGTCGTTTTCATGAACGATTCTCCAGTGATTCCATTCTCACTTTCGCGACACCGCTTCGCAAGAAGCGCCAGTCAACTGTCGAACGGCGGATGACGCCGGTTACTTTCCGAAGAATTCCATTACCGCGTCGTCTATCTGCAAGTTGAACACGCGCCAGCGGTCCGACGGCCGATAAAAAACGATCCGCCAGCGCACGGGCGCAGTGTCCGACCGCGTGAGATAGGTCATGCGGCAAAGATTATTGCCGACGAATTCGACGTTCACCAAGTCATAGCCGGACACGGTGCCGTAGTTTTGGATCATATCCGAGGTGCGGTCCTGAAGTTTCGATACATCCTCCAGCTTGGCGGCGATTTTGCTGCCTTGCAGCAGCAACGCATAGGCTTCGTTCACCTTGTTGTCACGTAGCTGGTTGAAAAACGTCGAGCACATCTGCGCCAGTTCCGGCGGCGCCTCGGCCGCCCCGAGCGGCGCGGCGCACAACGCGCCTGCGATCAGAATGGGCAGAAGATATTTCATGCCGGGGTTGCGGTCTCGATCTTTCGGGTTTCGCTTCTGTCCAGCAAAGCCGCCAGATGTTTCTTGGCGTCGCGCACGATCGGCTGGCCGTGGGCAAACGTCATCATTTGGAAATCCAGCTTCAGCAGTTTTCGCAGCGACTCCCGTGATTGTTTGGGGTCTTGGGAATATTTGTCCGGCAGGAACGCCATGCCGGTTTCCGGGTCGAGATTCACGAGCGCGTCGCCGACGAACACAATGCCGCCGTTCTTCGGTGTGTAAAACGCCGTCTCGCTGGGACTGCTGCCGGGCAGATGAATGGCCATCAGCCCCGAGGGCAGCTTTTCGCCGTCTTCAAAATAATCGTCCGCCTCCACGTCCAAGTCCGGTTTGGCCGCCTGGTGCGCCCAGATCGGGATGCGCATGTTCTCGCGCAACGCACCCGCGGCGCGGTCGTGGTTCGCGTTCGTCAACAGGATGAACGCGCGGCTCGCGTGACCGACGACCTTGTTCATCGCCGACATGGTCAGAGCCAGCGGATCAATCAGCACCACCTCCGGTTCCTCGCGATAAGCTGCCGACGACAGAGTCGTCTTGAGGGCGTCGGAAATTGTTTCCCAGTAAAAACTCTCCGGTGCGAATCGCTCCACTTCTGTCACGAATCGCTTCATCGCCCGCCCTTCAAATGATGTCTCATTTTTATTTGATTGCTTTGTTGGAGCCTAATAACCCCGTAAAAAAATTGTTGTCCAAAAAAGCGACGATGGCAACGGAAAAAACACGCGTTTGGGGTCACGCTTGCCGCCAGAAAAACTCCTCCGCCGTGCGGCGCAGGATCCACTCTTTGTCCTCGACCGTCAGGAAATCGAGCCGGTCGCGGATCAGGCCGATGCTGTCCTCATAAGTTTCCTTCAGCGTCTGGAACGGGCTGTCCGACGCCCACATCAGCCGCCGCGCGCCGAACGCCTCGTGCACCCGCCGGATCACCGGCGCGAGGTCCATGTGCGGTGGCTTCTTCGCGCCGAGCGCATTGAACCCCGATAGCTTCACCATCACATTCCTGTGCCGCGCCAGCGAACAGAGCGCCGCCATCTCCTCATCGCTGGCCGGCCCGTTCGCGCCGATGCGCGCCAAATGGTCAATGATGACCGGCGTGTCGGGAAACTTCGCGCACATGCGGCTCAGCGCCGGCAGATGCTCCGGATCCAGTAGCGGGCAGATTGCCAGCCGCTCTTTCGCCCCGCAACGAAACATCCGTTCCAAGCTCTCGCTCTCCAGCCATGTCGCCGCCGGAGCGCCCTGCGCCCGGATACGGAAGCCGCGCACATGGCAGCGCATCAGTTCCCTCATCGCATCGTCCGGCGCGGGCGAGTTCCAGTCCACCATCGCGATGCCAACGAACGTTTCCGGCTGTTGGCGGATCACGTCCACCATGTAGCGGTTGTCGAATCGGTAAAAGCTGATCTGGACGAGCACGATGCGGTTCACCCTGCTCGGCCGCGCGAGGCGCAGGATGTCCTCCGGCAGGAACCGCGGCAGGGGTAGCTGCTCCCGCTTCACGCCCGCCGGCAGCGGATATTTCTGGAAATCATCCGTCCAGACATGCACGTGAGCGTCAATGTAGTTCATGCGCGACAAGCGGTCAGCGGCCATTGTGCCGCGCTCTTTAGGAAAGGCAAGATTGTGTTGCGTCCGACCCCTGTTTTACATCACCTGCAAGATTGCGCCCTTCAGATACTCCGTCTCCGGCACGGCGGGGAGGATGGGATGGTCGGGGGATTGGCCGAGGCGCTCCAGCAGGCGGACGGGGCGGTGCGCGTCGGCGGAGGCTTCGGCGATGATCGCCTCGAACATCTCGCGTGTGACGTGGTGGGAGCAGCAGAATGTGGCGAGCAGGCCGCCGGGCCGGTCGGCGTCGGGCGCGGCCAACATGCGGAGGGCGCGAAGATGAATCTCCTTATAGCCGCGCGAGGCTTCGGGGACGTTGGCACGGGTGCGCGTGAACGATGGCGGGTCGAGGATGATGAGGTCGTAGGTGTCGCCGGCCTTCTGCGCGGCGGAGAGAAAGTCGAAGGCGTTCTCTGCGCGGAACTGGACGCGGTCGGCGAGGCCGTTGGCCTGCGCGTTGGCTTGGGCGGCGGCGACGTTGTCGGCGTCAATCTCGACGGCGGTGACGTTGGTCGCGCCGGCGCGGGCGCAGGAGAGGGCGAACGCGCCCATGTAGCTGAAGGCATCGAGAATTTTTTTGCGGGCGGCGAGAGCGGCGACTCGGGCATAGTTGGTCGCCTGGTCGAGATAGAAGCCGGTTTTGTGGCCTTCGAGAAGGTTGAGGGAGAACTTCAGGCCGCCGAACTCGACGTTGACGCGGCCGTCGGACTGGCCGTGGAGGACGCCGCGCACGGGGTCGAGTCCTTCGTAACGGCGGACAGGCGCGTCGTTGCGCTCGATGATGGCGGCGGGTTTGAGCAGATCGGCGAGGAGAGTGACGAGTTCGGCTTTGCGCTGGTCCATGCCGAGCGTGAGGGTCTGGAGGACGAGGTGGTCGCCGTATTTATCCACGATCAAGCCGGGCAGCGAGTCGGCTTCGCTGGCGACAACGCGGCAGCAGTCGGTGCTGGGAGCGTGACGCTGGCGGTATTCCCACGCGGCGCGAAGGCGGTAGTGGAAGAAGCCGGTGTTGATCTCGTCGTTGTGGCGCGAGAGGAGGCGGACGCGAATCTGGGACTTGCCATTGTAGAGGCCGACGCCGAGGAAACGGCCGCGGTCGTCGAGGAGTTTGACGATGGAGCCGTCCGGCGGCACGGGGGCGTCCTTGTCGAGTTCGCTTTCATAAACCCAGCAATGGCCGGAGAGGACCCGATGGTTGGCGCCGCGATTCAGTTGAATTGTAAACATGGACTTTTATCCTGACTATTTTTGGTTGGGGACAGGTTAGCCGCAAAGAGGCACAAAAGACACAAAAGAATTTCGGACAGAACAGAAGCCGCTTCTTGTGCCTCTTGTGCTTCTTTGTGGCGGTTTATTACTATTACTATGCCGTTTCGATTGGGCGCGGCTTGGCAGGTTGGGGCGCGGCATCGGGGAGAGTTTCGGGATACTCGAAGACTTTGCCTTCGTAGTTGCGGAAGATGACGCGCTCCTCATCGCGATAAACGACATATTCAGGACTGACAGGCACTTTGCCGCCGCCACCGGGGGCGTCAATGACGTATTGCGGCACCGCGTAACCGGTGGTGTGGCCGCGCAACGACTCCATGATCTCCAGCCCGCGGCTGACGCTGCTGCGCAGATGCGCCGAGCCGGTGATGAGGTCGCACTGGTAGATATAGTAGGGGCGTACGCGCATCATGAGCAGCTTCTGGAGAAGAGCTTTCATGGTGGCAGGGTCGTCGTTGACGTCGCGAAGCAGGACGCTCTGGTTGCCGAGCGGGATGCCGGCGTCGGAGAGGCGCTCGCAGGCGGCCTTCATTTCCAACGTGCATTCGCGTGGATGGTTGGTGTGAATGCTCAGCCATAACGGATGATGCTTGCGCAACGTGGCGCAAAGTTCCGGCGTGATGCGCTGCGGCAGGAAGATCGGGATGCGCGAGCCGATGCGCACAAGCTCCACATGGCGGATGTTGCGAAGCCGGCCGAGCAGCCAGTCGAGTTTCTCATCGCTGAGCAGCAACGGGTCGCCGCCGCTGATCAGCACGTCGCGCACTTCGTGATGTTCGCGGATGTAGGCGAGTGCCTGCTCGATCTTCGGATGGAAATCATAATCGCTTGCGCCGCTGACGAGTCGCGAGCGCGTGCAGTAACGGCAGTAGGCCGCGCAACGGTCCGTGACGAGCAGCAGCACGCGATCGGGATAACGATGGACGAGGCCGGGCACGGGCGAGTGATTGTCCTCACCGCATGGGTCGGTCATTTCCCAGCGCGCCGTGTGCGTCTCCTCGATGCGCGGAATAACCTGGCGGCGAATCGGCCCGCCGGGATCGTCGGCTTCAACGAGGTTGAAGAAGTAGGGTGTGATGGCCGTGGCGAGTTTGTGGCCGGAGAGCTTGAAGCCTGCCTCCTCTTCCGGCGTGAGCCGCAGCAGCGCGCTGATCTGATTCAGGTTGGTCAGCCGGTGCTGGAGCTGCCAGCGGTGATCGTTCCAGTCGGCGTCGCTGACGTCGCGCCAGTGTCCTTTGCCGGGCGAAATGAATTGTTTCGACGACAGCCCGGCCAGCGGCGGCTCGTCGCGCGATGAAGATTCCTCCAATTGCATAAAGTAAACGCCCGCTGCTTTTGATCAGTGGGCTGTGTTTGTTGAAGTATAGACCGCGACGGCACGCTGTCAAGTTGAGGTGGGATTTGAGCCGAGCGATGAAAAAGAACACCTTTTCCGCTCCATTTCCGAAACGACTCATTGTAGCGTCGGGTTCACTGTGATGGAATCACCCCAATGTTCAAGTCGTGAGATGGTCTGGCTGACGCGCGGGCTGGCGTTTGTGCTGGCCGGGCTCTTTGGCGGCGTGGCGTGCGTGGCGCTGAGCCAGCTTTCGCCGGTGGCGGCGCTGTTGGGCCGGCATCTGCTCGGCCTGCCGCTGGCGGGCGCGCTGTTGTGGTTCGGGTCGGCTTGTTTGCGGCGCGTGACGACGCCCGGCAGGGCTTGGTGCGCCGCCACGAGGCGCTGTCTCTGGTCGGCGATATGCGTGTTCTTCTTCTCGCCGTTCGCCTACCTCTTGCACCATGCGCCGTCGGTGGATTACCTGGCGTTCAACTTCGTTTTTTTCAATCTTGCCAGCGCGGTGTTTGTTTGCAGCGTGAACCGGCTGGTGTTTCGGCTTGCGGAGTTTCATGACGACCGGCTGATGGCATTGTTGGCGCGCGGAAGCGAATGGTTTTGTTACGCGACGCTGTTGGTTGCCGTGGGCGCCTGTTCCGTGGCGACCTGGTTCGTCGCGACGGATGAGGGGATGGAGATGGTGGGGGCGCTGGATATGCTCATGGAGGGTTTCTGGCCGTGGCTGCTCGCGTTGTGTCTCTTGCCAGTGTGCGTGACGGCGGCGATGCTCTGGTCGATGAAGGCGGTCACCCTGGCGCGGCTCGGAGCCCTGGCCGGGGCGGCGAAGAAACCGCAACCGGCACCGATGGAGAGTCAGTCTCTGTCCGGCAGCGAGCGCCGTTGAAAAAATCCGCGGGCGGAACGAAACGCAAAGACGCAGAGTTTCGCAAAGACTTTGCGTCCTCCGTGTCTTCGCGTGAAGATCCTCCGCCTTGCGCTCAGAGGCAGCGTTTCAAGTTCTCCACGACATAGCGGACCTGTTCCTGCGTCAGTTCCGGGAACATCGGCAGCGAGAGAATGCGATCCGCGGCGGCCTCGGCCACTGGGAACGCGCCCCGTTGGTAGCCGAGGTCGGCGTATGCTTTTTGGAGATGGACGGGAATCGGATAGTGAATGCCCGTCGAGATGCCGGCGGCGCTGAGTTGCTCCTGAACCTTGGCGCGTTTGGCGACCTGAATGATGTAGAGGTGCCAGACGTGCGTGCCGTAGCCGACCTGCTGCGGCGGCTCGATGCCGATGGCGCGGAGCGCGACGGCATAGGCGGCGGCCGCAATTTGGCGGGCGGCGGTCCAGTCGGAGAGATGCTTCAATTTCACACGCAGGATCGCGGCTTGGAGGGTGTCAAGACGGCTGTTAAAACCCTTGAAGTCGTGGTGATACTTCGCGGCCTGGCCGTATTCACGCAACGCGCGCAGCTTGACGGCGAGCGCCTCGTTGTCGGTCGTGATCGCGCCGCCGTCGCCATAAGCACCGAGATTTTTCCCGGGATAAAAACTGAACGCCGCCGCGTCGCCAAACGCGCCGACGCGCCGGCCGCGATACTCCGCCCCGTGCGCCTGGCAGGCGTCTTCGACGACGCGCAGGTTGTTGCGCTTGGCGATGGCGAGAATCGCGTCCATGTCCGCCGGCTGGCCGTAGAGATGGACGGGAATAATCGCCTTGGTCTGCGGTGTGATGACCGCTTCGATCTGCTTGACGTCCATCTGGTAGGTGAGCGGATCGCAATCCACGAACACCGGCCGGGCGCCGGTGTAGGAAATGGACAGCGGCGTGGCGATGAAGGTGTTGGCCTGCGTGATGACCTCGTCGCCGGGGCCGATGCCCAGCGCGCAGAGCGTCAGGTAGAGCGCATCCGTGCCGCTGGCGACGCCGACGGCGTGCTTCGCGCCGCAATACGCGGCGAACTCCTGCTCGAAGAGCCGCACTTCTTCGCCAAGAATGAACCGCGCATTGGCCATCACCGGTTCGATGGCGGCGCGCACTTCGTCGGCGATGCCGCGATACTGGGCTGCGAGATCAACGAAGGGAATTTTTTGCTGGGGTGTGTTCATGTTTCAGGAGTCCCGATCCATTTCACGTTGTTGTTTTGTTTTTGGTAACGGCTGCCGCATGCCGCGCACCGCGCCTTGCCGCGGGAAAACCCGATCTTCTGTCCGCACCGGCAGACGTGGCCGCGCGTGCGCGCGGGCGAGCCGTGCGCCAGGGCGTGGGGCGGGACGTCGCGCGTGACCACGGAGCCGATGCCGACGGTGGCGTATTCGCCGATGGTCACGCCGGCCAGAACCGTGACGCTCGCGCCGAGCGACGCGCCTTCGCCGACGGCGGTGGGCACGAGCCATTTCTTCGTCGCATAGCGCGCGCGTGCCGTCGCCAGACGCGGCGAGCGAGGATGAAGATCATTGGTGAACACGACATTCGGGCCGATGAACGCGTTGTCGGCGATGGTGACGCCTTCCCAGATGAGACACTGGTTTTTGACGGTGACGTTGTCGCCGATCTGCGCGCCGCCCTCGATGAACGCGCCGTCGCCGATGTTGCAGTTGCGGCCGATGACCGCGCCCTTGAGCACATGCGCGAACGCCCAGATGCGCGTGCCGTCGCCGATGCGGTCGCTCTCGACGATGGCTTGCGGATGAATGAATACCTGATCCGCACTCTCCGCTGTCATGGTGGCGCGGCGTTTCATGCGCGGGCGAGCTTCACAGGCCGGCCGTTGGCGGTGATGGATTTTTGGATGGCCGCGAGCGCCTTCACGACCGCGAGGCCGGTGTCGGGGCCGCTGATTGTATTCGCCCCTCCGCGGACGCATTCCAGAAAATGCCTCGCCTCCGCTTGCAACGGCTCCTCGAGTTTTAAATGCGGGATCACCACGTCGCCTTCGCGTGGCAGCAATTGAAAATCGCCGTAGCTCTCGTAATACGGCTCAAGGAAACGGTCATGGCCTTTCGCGAGCACGCCCTTGTCGTAGATCATTACCGGCCCGGTCGCGGCGAGGTCGTCCCAGCTCAGCATCTTCCTCGAACCGCTGATGACGATCTGCCGCACCTTCTTCGGGTCGAGCCAGCTCACGTGAATGTTGGCGATCACGCGGTGCGGGTAGCTGAGCGAGATGAACGCCACGTCCTCGATGCCCTTGCGGAAAAACCGTTCCGCCCGCGCGCTCACCTCCAGCGGCCCGGCGTTGAGCAGGTAGTTGAAGATCGCCACGTCGTGCGAGGCCAGGTCCCACACCACGCCGGCATCGCGACGGATCGGGCCGAGATTCGTGCGCGCCGCATGCAGGTAATACACCTTCCCGACCTCGCCTGACGCGATGCACTCCTTGAGCTTGCGGATGCCGGTGTTGAACAAAAACGTGTGGCCCACCACCAGCACTCGATGCTGCGAGCGGGCCAGCCGGCCCAATTCCCGGCTGTGCGCCACGGTCAGCGCCAGCGGTTTCTCCACCAGTACGTGCTTGCCGCGGCGCAACGCCTCCGAGGCAATGGCGTGATGCGTCGCCGTCGGCGTCGCCACCACCACCGCGTCCACGCTGGGGTCCGCCAGCAACTGCCGGTAATCGCTCATCGTCGCCAGCGCCGGGAACAGCCGCTTCATCGCACGCAACCGTTCCGCGTTTGTGTCCGAGCACGCCGCCACGGACGAGCCGGCGAGCGTGGAAAAATTGCGGATGTGATTCGGCCCCCAGTGCCCGCAGCCGATCACGCCGACGCGAATGGTTTGCTCCGTGTTCATCATTCTCAGTTGTAGCGGCGGTCTGTGGCCGCCGAAAGCATGGCTCACGAGTAGCGGCGGTCATAGACCGCCGCTATAGTCGTTCAATCACCGACGGGCGCGAATGCTACACGCAACCCCGGCGGGCAACAAGACCGGAAATCAGCCGGCGCGGGACGAAGGAAGCCGCCACGGATGGAGGAGCCCGGAAACCGAAGTTCGCCTTCATTTGGCTTCGTTTTGTCTTGAGCGGCATCATGCATGGGTATGAAGTGTTTGCATAAGCGTTGATATTGCAACTTGTTAATCCGACCTTGTCCTCTTTTCATTTGGCTTCGTTTCGCAAAAAAAGTTTTTAATTCCACCCCCCTGTGTGTCGAAATACCCGTATTCCTCCAGAAAAACGATGTTTTTCGGGGTTGGTCCCGGTCGTAATTTGGCTTCGTTTTGCAAGATTCTGCCATGCCAGTCGGGTTTGGACTTGGCGCTGCCGTGCAATTGCAACGGACAATCCGTTCCACGATCTGATTCAGTCGGGTTGGGTCGGATTCACCCGGATCGGATCGGTGGGTTGGTGGCGTCAGCGCATCCCGTGGGTGTTCAGGCATCAGCGTGCGCAATGCGGTGGTCAACTTAGTGGTTGAACTCCAACGACTTCCACGTGCGGCTGAAAAAGCCCCGTCCTTCATGACGTCGGGCGGCATGGGCCGGCGTTTTTTTGCCGCGCCGTGCCGAAAGGTCCGCGGTTGTGCAGCGGTGCGTCTCATCGTTGAACGCAATATATAGATAAATTATCTACCATGGCAAGAGAAATTGGCTATTCCATCCGGTTGCGGCGGCGGCTGCCGGCGATGATGAGCGTGTATGGAGAACGCCCTCCGCCTTCGGTGATTCCCCCGTATTGAGCAGATGATGAACGGCGTTTTTCTTGGGAGTGGCGACGGCGCGGGCGGTGGCAATGGGCGGATTCGAGGGCGCGGCGCGGGATGAACGAAGGGAAACCCCGCGGGACGGCCATGGAGGGACGCCAACGGGGCGGAAAAAACCGCTTGCTTCCCTGAAGTCTTTCAGTATCCTTCGCCGCGCTGTTGGCTGGTACAGAATGACGCGGAAGTGGCTCACAGTTGAACCGAAGCGCGAGGTCAGGACGCGCTTCTTTCTTTTTTTGAAGGCTTTGTGGTGAACGATTTATCGGAAATGAAGGTTTTTAGTGGCAATTCAAACCGCCCGCTCGCTCAGGCGATCGCAGACTACTGCGGTCTGCCGCTGGGTAACGCGACGGTCAGCTCGTTTCCCGACGGCGAGACGATGGTGAAGATCAACGAGAACATCCGCGGCCGGGATGTGTATATCGTCCAAAGCACCTGTCCGCCGACGAATCAGCACATCATGGAGCTGCTGATCCTGATTGACGCGGCGCGGCGGGCGAGCGCGACGCGGATCACGGCGGTGATTCCGTTCTTCGGCTACGCGCGGCAGGACCGCAAAGACCAGCCGCGGGTGCCGATCACGGCGAAGCTGATTGCGAATCTTCTGACAACGGCCGGTGCGGACCGCGTGCTGACGATGGACCTGCACGCGCAACAGATTCAGGGTTTTTTCGACGTGCCGGTGGATCACCTCTACGCGGCGCCGGTGCTTTACAAACACCTGAAGGAAATGAACCTGCCGAATCTGGTGGTGGTGTCGCCGGACGTGGGCGGGATGAAGATGGCGTATTCCTACGCGCAGATGCTTCAGGCGGACCTGGCCATCGTTGCCAAGCGGCGCGTGTCGGGCGAGGATGTCGAGGCGTTGTATGTCGTCGGCGAGGTGGAAGGCAAGAACGTGCTGCTCGTGGACGACATGACGGAGACGGCGGGGACGTTGACGGCGGCGGGGCGAATCCTTAAGAAGCAGGGTGCGAAACGCATCCTGGCCGGCGTGTCGCACGCGATCCTGAACGACAAGGCCGTGGAGCGGTTGAAGAAATCGGACATTGACGAATTGATCACGACCAACTCGGTGCCGTTGCGCGAAGTGATGAACTTCAAGTTGACGGCGCTGAACGTCGCGCCGTTGTTGGGCGAGGGCATCCTGCGCGTCCACAACGCCGAGTCGGTGAGTTCACTTTTTGAAATAAATAACGCGGAGAAACTGTAAGGGAGTGCACAGATGCAGCAAGTCGCATTGAAAGCCAATTATCGTAAGACCACCCGCCGGGGCGAGGTCAAGAAACTGCGTGCGACCGGCGTGGTGCCGGGCGTCGTTTACGGCGCGCACACGAAGCCGTTGAGCGTGGAGGTGGCCGGCAAGGATTTGGAGAAGGTGTTGCACAGTTCCACCAGCGAGAACGTCCTGGTGGAGTTGGACCTCGCCGGCGCCACCGCGGACAAGCGGCTGGCGATGGTGCAGGACGTGCAACACGATCACCTGACGGGCAAGGTGTTGCACGTGGATTTCCACGAGCTGAAGAGCGACGAGAAGTTCACGGCCAACGTGCCGGTGCACGCGGTGGGTGAGCCGCTCGGCGTGAAGAACAGCGGCGGCGTGCTTGAATACGCGATGCGTTACCTGCACGTGCGTTGCCTGCCGAAGGATTTGCCGGAACAGATCGCCGTGGACGTCAGCCATCTGGAAATCGGCCAGGCCATCCATGTCGGCGAGATGACGCTGCCCGCTGGCATCGAGGCGATCCACCGCAAAGATTTGCCGGTGTTCATCGTCGTCGCACCGCAGGTTGAAGAAGAAGCGGCTGCCCCGGCCGAGGGCGCGGCGACCGAGCCGGAAGTCATCACGGCGAAGAAGGTCGAGGGCGAGGAAGGCGAGGCCGAGGAAAAGGGCGAGAAGCCCAAGGGCAAAGCCGAGGCCGGCAAAGCCGAAGCGGCCAAACCCGAGGCGAAAGGCGCGAAGCCGGAAGCCAAGGCGGCCAAGCCCGAAGCGAAGAAGAAGTAAAGCCGCGCGGCGCGCGCGGGGTTGGCCATGGACGGCATCCAGTTGGTGGTGGGACTTGGCAACCCGGGACGCGAATACGCCGGGACGCGGCACAATGTCGGTTACCGCGTGGCGGACAAGCTGGCGGCCGGCGCGGATGCGCGCTGGCAGCGGGCCGCGAAGTTCGACGCCGAGATCGCCGAGGTGCGTCTGGCGGGCAGGAAGATTGTTCTTGCCAAGCCGGCGACGTTCATGAATCTGAGCGGTCGCGCGTGTGTGGCGTTGCTGCATTGGCACAAGTTTGCGCCGGAGCAGATGCTGGTGGTGACGGACGACGCGGATTTGGACGTGGGCCGGTTGCGGTTGCGGCTGAAAGGCAGCAGCGGCGGCCACAACGGTCTGAAGAGCATTGCCGAGATGGCCGGCAGCGAGCAGTTTCCGCGATTGCGGATCGGCATTGGCCGGCCCATGCGGCGGAGCGAGGGCGCGCCGGAAAACGCGCTGGTGGATTTTGTGTTGAGCAAGTTCCGCAAAGAGGATATTGCCGTGGTGGATGAAGCCGTCGGGCGCGCGGCGGACGCAGTGGCATGTGCCATCGAATGCGGCATGGACGCCGCGATGAACAAATTTAACAGTTGATCGCCGCGCGAACGAAGGCGCGGCGACCGGATGTGAAAGGAACAAGCAAGTGAAACATTACGAAGCATTATTTGTGATCAATACGGGCGGCAAGGACGAGGCGGCGCCGGACTTGATCGAGGCGTTGAAAAAGGAACTGGAAGCTGCCGGTGCCAAGGTCAAGGCCATCCAGAAGATGGACAAGCGAACCTTTGCGCGGGCGACGCGAAAGCAGTCCAGCGGCTATTACGTCAATTTCGTTTTCGACGCGCCGGGCACGGTCATCGCGCCGTTGCGCGCGAAGCTGGCGCTGAACGAATCGGTCTTCCGCGTCATGTTCCTGGAACAGGCGGAAAAGAAGGTGGAAGCGAAACAGCCGGCAGCGGCTTGAGGAGGTTTTATGGCGTCGTTGAACAAAGTCTTTCTCGTGGGCAATCTGACCCGCGATCCCGAGCGCAGCTACACGCCGAAGGGAATGGCGCTGACGAAGTTCGGCATGGCCGTCAACCACGTCTATACCACCGAGGCCGGCGAAAAACGGGAAGAGGCGAACTTTTTCGACATCGTGGTCTGGGGCAAGCAGGCGGAAGCGGCGGCGCAGTATTTGAGCAAAGGGCGGCCGGTGCTCATTGAGGGCCGCTTGAAGTATGATTCCTGGCAGAACGACAAGGGCGAGAAGCGCAGCAAGGTCAGCGTTGTGGCCGAGCGTGTGCAGTTCCTCGGCAGCGCCCAGCGTGGCGGGCAGGAGTTTCGCGAAGGCGGAGCGCCGGAGCGCGCGGAACGGCCGCCCGCGGAAGCCCCGGCGGAGGATGCAGCGCCGGAGCCGCCGGCCGCAGGCAAGGAGAAGGACGACATCCCTTTTTAACCATTTTGAAGTTGACGACAATCCATCGAAAGTAAAACTGAGACGTAATTATGCCAAAACCAAGGGAAAAAACTCGGAGAGATTCGACTCGGCCTCGCATGAGCGAAATGCCGAAGCGAAAATGCAAATTGTGTGAAGACCAGGTGCAGGTGGACTACAAGCAGCCGGAGCTGCTGCGCCGGTTCATCACCGAGCGCGGCAAGATCGTGAGCCGCCACTCCAGCGGCGCCTGCGCCAAGCATCAACGCGAGATCACGCGGGCCATCAAGCTGGCGCGCGTCATGCTCCTGGTGCGCTAACCACCGACACGCCGAATCCATTTCCATTTACTGACGCGTATGACAACCGACGTGATTCTTCTTCAACAAGTCAAGGGCCTTGGCGCCGAGGGCGACAAAGTGACGGTCGCAAACGGCTATGCCCGCAATTTTCTGCTGCCGCAGCGGCTCGCCATGCCCGCCACCCGCGCCAATGTGCGCCAACTGGAGGAGCTTAAAAAGCGCCGCACCGAGCGCGAGGCGGCGGAACTCGCGTCCGTTCGCGAGATCGCGGACAAGCTCACCAAGCTCACGCTTTCGATCCCGGTGGCGACCGGCCCCGGCGGCAAGTTGTTTGGGGCGGTGACGACCCATCACATCGCCGAGGTGCTCGTCAAGGAAGGCTTTGCGATTGACCACCACAAGCTCGAACTCAAGCACCCGATCCACGCCCTCGGCACGTTCGACGTGGACGTGAAGCTGCATCCCGAGGTGACCGCAAGCCTGAAGTTTTCCATCGTCAGCAAGACCGCGCCGGGCACCGAGGAGACGCAGGCCGCCGAGGCCGCCGCCAAGGCGCCGCGAGGCAAGAAGGCGCGCGTGGAACCTCCTGCGAAGGTTGCCGAGTCGCCGGAGCAGAAGCCCGCTGCTAAGAAGGGTGGCAAATCTCAGGCCGGAGGCAAGAAGAAGAGTTGATGGGTTTGTGAGTCAGCCAGCCAACAAGGAGACGCCGTTTTCGGGGGCCGACGTGGGGCGTTCCTTGCCTCACAGCGAAGAAGCGGAGCGTTGTCTGCTGGGGTCGCTGTTGCTCAATCCGGAGCTGATCGGCGATTGTGTCGAACAGTTTGGGGCGCAGGACATGGAGATGCAGGGCGCCGAGTGTTTTTATGATGAAAAACACCGGTTGCTCTACCGGACGCTGGTGGACATGTGGCGTGACCGCGAGCCGGTGGATATTGCCACGGTCACGGTGAAGCTGGCGGGCCGGGGTTCGCTGGATCTGGTTGGCGGAGCGGTTTGGGTCACAAAGCTTTCCAACACCGTGGGGACGGCCGCAAACGCGGGCTTTTACATCAACACCGTGCGCCAGATGTTCCGGGTGCGCGAACTCATCCGCGCGGGCCAGGAGATCGTGACCAAGAGTTACGAGGCCAACGAGGAGCGGGTGGATGATTTGGTGGATCAGGTGGAGGAGATGGTCTTCAAGATCGCGCGGGACAAAGACGTCAAGGGAGTGACCAGCAGTGATGTGGCGGTCAAGGAAGCTTTCAGCGAAATCCATGAGATCATTGAGCACAAGGGCAAACTGCGCGGCCTGCCGACGGGGTTTCCAGATTTGGACAGGTGCACGGATGGGTTGCAGCAAAGCAGTATGATTGTCATCGCCGCGCGTCCCTCGATGGGCAAGACCTCGCTGGCCATGAACATCGCCGAACACGTGGCGATTCACAACCAGGAGAAGCCGGCCCCGGTGGGCGTGTTCAGCCTGGAAATGCCTGCCGTGCAGTTGATGATCCGCATGCTGTGCTCGGTGGGCGAGGTGAGCATGAGCCGGCTTCGGAGTGGCTTGTCCACATCCGCGGAGCACGCCGCGCTGGCAAGAGCGGCTGACAAGATCGCCAAGTCCAAAATCTTTGTTGATGAAACCGGCGGCCTCTCGATCATGGAGTTGCGGGCGAAGGCGCGCCGGATGCATCTCAAACACAAGATTGAACTTCTGGTCGTTGACTACTTGCAGCTCATGCGCGCTCCGAGCAGCAGCAAGTATGACAACCGCCAACAGGAAATTGCGACCATATCCGGTGGACTAAAAACGCTCGCCAAAGAGCTGAAGATTCCTATCATCGTCCTGTCGCAGCTCAATCGCGAGGCGGAGAAGCGCGAAGGCGGCAAGCCGCGGTTGAGCGACCTGCGCGAGTCCGGCGCGATCGAGCAGGACGCCGACGTGGTGTGTCTGATCGCGCCGAAAGATGAGCGGAAGGACGAGGAAGTCATGTCCGAGGAGATCACACAAGCCGAATTGATTGTGGCCAAGAACCGCAACGGTCCGCAGGGCAGGATTCCCTTGCAGTTCCGTCGCGACATCACGCGGTTTTTCTCGGCGGCGATCGAGCCAGGTGACGCGCCGATGCCGTCGGGAAGGGAGGAAGTTTGACAGTGGCCTTCCGCGGTTGGCTTGGCGTGTGCGTGGCGCTTTGGTTGGCGGCTTGGCTGCCGGCCGGCGCTCAGGAGGCGAGCTTTCTTGTCAAGGAGGTCGAAATCCGCCACGTCGGACCGGTTCCGATCAGCGACAGCGTCATCATGGCGAACATTCAAACGAAGGCCGGCCAGCAGACGACGCGCACCGCGCTCGGCCAGGATGTCCGCAGTCTCTACGCGACCGGCTATTTCACGAACGTCCACGTCGCGCAGGAGGACGTTGAGGGTGGCGTGAAGGTGTTGTTCACCGTGCAGGGCAAGGCGAAGATCAAAGAGATTATCATCCAAGGCAACCAGAAGATCAAAGCGTCCAAGATCCGCAAGGAGATGGAATTGAAAGTGGGCGAGCCGCTCGACGAGCGCAAAGTGGTGCTGGGGCAGAAGAAGGTCGAGGAGTATTACGAGAAGGCCGGTTACGAGCAGGCGGCCATCCGCTACGACATCAGCATTGACCAGCAGACCGGCCAGGGCGTCGTGACCTTCCACATCACCGAAGGTCCGCGCGTGGCCATTATTGACATCACCTTCACCGGCAACGACCACTTCGCGAAGGCGAAACTGCAAAAGCAGATGAAGACCAAGCGCAAATGGTGGTTGTCCTGGATCGTGCGCACCAACGTGATGAAGAAGGAGCAGTGGCAGGACGATCTGGAATCGCTGCGCGATTTCTACCGCAACGAAGGTTTCATCGACATCGCGATCAAGGATGTGAAATTCGACTATGTCACGCCCACCGAGATGTATGTGCGCATGTCCCTCATCGAGGGCAAGCAATATCAGGTCGGCCACCTCGACATCAAGGGCAACCAGCTTTTTCCCAGCGCCGGCATTCGCGCCGGGTTGAAGATGACCGAGGGCAAGACGTTCGGGCCAAAGTCGCTCGACAAGGACATAGAGGCGATTCGCGACTTCTATGGCGCCAAAGGCTACATCGACACGCAGGTGACTCCCATCAAGCAGCCCAACGTCGAGACCGGCCGGATGGACATCATTTACGAGATCGTCGAAGGCGACATTTCCTATTTGAGCAAGATTAACATCCGCGGCAACACCAAGACCAAGGACAAAGTCATCCGTCGCGAGATGGCTGTGAAGCCGGGTGACGTGTTCGACATGGTCAAGGTCAAGCGCAGCAAGGAACGGTTGCAGAACATGGGTTACTTCTCCAAGGTCACCACCATCCCGGAGCCGACGGATGTGCCTGGCCACAAAGACCTCGCCATCGAGGTGGAGGAGCAACGCACCGGCCAACTGGTGTTCGGCGCGGGCTTCTCCAGCGTGGATTCGCTGGTCGGCTTCGCGGAGGTCAGCCAGGGCAACTTCGACCTCTTCAACCCGCCGTTCTTCACCGGCGGCGGCCAGAAGGCGCGCTTCCGCGTGCAGTTGGGCATTCAGCGGCAGGATTACATCATCTCGTTTGTCGAGCCGTGGTTCATGGACAAACGGCTGTCGTTGGGATTCGACATGTTTCGCACCGTGGACCAATACAGCAGCTACAACGGGCTTTACACGGAAAACCATACCGGGTTCGACGTGCATCTGACGAAAGACATCGCGCCGTTCACCTACGCCCGGATTCAATACGGCTATCAAGTCGTCAGTTATAATCCGGGCACGGGGAATAATTTCGATTTGTTTGGCAATCCTGCGACAACGCCTGTCGGCAACCTGCCGGTTTTCTTTCAGAATCTGATAGGGGATGTTTCCGAGAGCGCCGTGTCCGCCAGCATCACGCGCGACACGCGCGACAGCATCTTCCTGACGACGCGCGGCAACAAGACCGAGCTTTCAGCCAAAGTGGCGGGCGGCCCGCTCAGCGGGCAGGCGGAGGTTTACAAAGTGGAGTTGCGCAGCCAGCAATACATCCCCATACCGATGACATGGCCCACGCTGGATAAGAAACACGTTCTGTTGCTCGCGGGCGGCACCGGCTTCGTGAATAGCTTTGGCGGCGCCAACAACGTGCCGTTGTTCGAGCGCTTTTTCCTCGGCGGCCCGAACAACTTGCGCGGCTTCCGTTACCGCGACGTTGGACCGAAAGACGCCAGTGTGGACGGCGTGAATTCGCCGAATCCCAACGAACCCATCGGCGGCGATACCTATGGATGGGGCACGATCGAATACACGATCCCGATCATTGAAAAGGTTCGGTTTGCCGTCTTCTACGACGCCGGCTTTGTGAACGCGAATCCCTTCGACCTCAGGGTCTCCGGCTACAATGACGACATCGGCATCGGCATCCGGCTCGACTTGCCCATCGGCCCGATCCGGTTCGACTACGGCATCCCGGTCACCTGCGACGCCTACAACCACCGCAGCGGCCAATTTAATTTCAACATCGGCTACCAGTTTTAGTCTATATATAATGTAACATGAAACTTAACGAAGGAACTATGACTGACATGATACTGAACAAACAGCGTCTCACGGTCGCCTTGTGTGCGGCCATGGTCGTCGCGGCGGGTTGGATGGCGCCGGCGGCGTCCGCGCAGGCGGGCGGCCCGAAGATTGGCGCCGTGGACATGCGCAAACTCTACGAAGACTTTTACAAGACCAAGACCGCTTCGCGCAGCTTCGATGAAAGCGTCGCCGCTTACCGCAAGGACTACCAGCAGCGCGTCAACGATTACAACAAGCTCAACGAGGATTTTCAAAAGTTGCGCGAGGAATCCAACAACCCCGCGCTGACCCAGGAGAAGCGCGAACAAAAAGCCAAGCAGGTCCAGGACAAGATGCTTGAACTGCGCAAGTCGCTCGAAGCCGTGAAAGAGTTCGAGCAGAACAGCCAGCAATACCTCAACGACCTCCGCCGCCGCCAGAATGACACCATTATGAAGGAGATTCTGGAAGCCGTTCGCAGGAAGGGCCGCGAAGGCAGCTACACTGTGATTGTGGACTCTTCAGGCTTCGGCACCATGTCCAACATTCCCATGGCGGTCTATGCCGACGAGAAACTCGACTTCACCGACGTGGTTCTGAAGGAACTGAACGCCAACGCGCCCGCCAACCTGCCCGTCGGCAAGGGCTCCGGCTCCGCGCCTCTGACACTGCCAGCGCCAAGCGTTACGCCGAAAACGCCCGCGCCATCGCCCGTTCCGTAGGAACTGCCTGTGCGAATGACCGCTCGCGAAATCTCGGAGTTGCTCGGCGGCGAACTCGTCGGCGACGGCGACGTGGCCGTCACGCGCCTCCGCAGCATCCTTTCCGCCGGCAAGGGCGATGTGACGTTCCTGGCCCGCGCCACCTACGCGGCCCGCGCGCGCGCGTCGCAGGCGTCGGTCATTCTCGTTGGCCGCGACTGGAAGGAGCCGCTGAAGCAGACGCTCATCCGCGTTGACAATCCCTCTGCCGCCTTCCAGCGGCTGACTGAGGCGACGGCGCCGCCGCCGGTGAAGTTTGCGCCGGGCATTCATCCGACCGCCGTTATTGCGCCGGATGCCAAGCTGGGCAATGACGTTTCGGTGCAGCCGTATGCCGTCATTGAGCCGGGCGCGGTCATTGGCGACGGTACCGTCGTTGGCGCTTACGTCTATGTCGGCCACGAGGTGAAGATCGGCTCGCAGTGCCTCTTCTATCCGCACGTCGTCATTCGCGATCGTTGCCTCGTCGGCGACCGCGTTGTTTTGCACTCCGGCGTCGTTATCGGCGCGGACGGCTTCGGCTACGACAGCGGGCCGCAGGGTCACAAGAAGATTCCGCAGCTCGGCATCGTCGAGCTTGAGGATGACGTCGAAATCGGCGCCAACAGCACGGTGGACCGCGCGCGGTTCGACCGCACCATCATCGGGCAGGGCACGAAGATAGACAACCTCGTCCAGATCGGCCACAACTGCGTCGTCGGACGGCACTGCATCATCTGCTCGCAGGTGGGCATCAGCGGTTCCTGTGTGATCGGCAACGGCGTCATCCTGGCAGGCCAGGTGGGTTTGGCGGACCATCTCAATATCGGCGACGGCGCCATCGCCCTGGCCAAGAGCGGCCTCCACCAGGACGTACCGCCGAAGGGCAAGGTATTCGGAGCCGTTGCGCGGCCTGCGGGCGAAGAGATGAAGATCGAGGCGTGCAAAGTGCGGCTGCCCGAACTGTTCACGCGCGTGAAACAGATCGAGAAGCGTCTCGACGAAAGCGGCGAAGAGAAGAAGGACTGATTTCCGGCGATGCAGTTTGTCCCGACCAAAATGTTTCTCACGAAGGGCGTCGGCACCCACAAGCACGAACTGCGCTCGTTCGAGATGGCCCTGCGCGACGCCGGCATTGAGATGTGCAACCTTGTTCACGTCAGCTCCATTCTGCCGCCGCGCTGCAAGATCATTTCCCGCAAACAAGGCGAGGCGCTGCTCCAGCCCGGCCAGATCACCTTCGCCGTCCTCGCCCGCATCTCCACCAACGAGCCGCACCGCCTCATTGCCGCCTCCATCGGCGTTGCCGTGCCCGCCAACGAGGACGAGTATGGCTACCTGAGCGAGATTCACGCCCACGGCGTCAACGACCAGACCGCCGGCGACATGTCCGAGGACGCCGCCGCCGCCATGCTCGCCTCCACCCTCGGCGTCGAGTTCAACGAAGACGCCGACTGGGACCAGAAGCAGGAAGTATTCAAGATTTCCGGCAAGATCGTCCGCACCGCCAACATCACCCAGTCCGCCGTCGGCACCAGCCAATGGACCACCGTCCTCGCCGCGGCGATTTTTATTTTTTAGCAAATCCGGCTACTGTGGGAAGACGATGGGGAACGATTGTTACAGGGAACCGGCCTATTTCGTCACAAACTTTTTTATCCACGCCTCTGGACTTGTGCCCAAATCTTCGCCGGTTTTGCTGCGCAGGCACTCAATGATTGCTCTGATGGCGTGAGCACGGTCGCGCTCGACGATGCAGTCGAGACGTGAGCCTCTTTCTTGTTTGGTGCCCGATGGGTAATAACCCACGACATACTCCAAGCATTCTGCGGCGCCTTTCGGATCACGCTGAGTTGCCTGCGCCCGCATCGAGTCGAAAATCTCCGTTTGGTCGCTGGCGAAGGCGACTTGAATCTTGAGCCACCCGTAGTTCCAAGAGAGGCAACAAGTCAGTGCAAACAACCCTGCACAGATAACACTAAGTAGAATCGTTAGACGTGTGGCGGCTGGAGCATTCATGGCTAGCGAAGCGGCCTAACATTCGATTTGACTGGCCGATTTGTCGCATGGCACAGCAGCCTCAGCAAGGTCAAGGCGGGCGGGGAAAGCGCGCTGGCGGCGGATGCTTCGTAGCCCGCCACTCCGTGGCGGGAATAATGATGATGTCCCGCGACGGAGTCGCGGGCTACGAGCGGTTTCACTCAATCCACACCATCCGCATTCGCATCTGGGGCAGGGGAATTGTCAGGCGGTCGCCTTGCAGAGCCAGCGCGTCGCCAGTAAGGGCGTCTTTGGCTTTGACGCCGGTATCGCGCAGGCCGAGGCGCTTGAGGTCGAAGATCAGTGAGGCGGCTGGTTCGTCGTTCGTTGAGAGATTCGACACAACCAACAGCACGCGGCGGTGCTTGGCCTTGCCGGCGAGGTAGAGGCTCGCCTTGACCGTGTCGGTCTGGCCGGTGACGAGCGGGTTGGTTTCCCAATACGGATGCCACTCGGCGCGGCTGACATCGAAGCGGGTCATCACGTTCCAGATGGGCGCCATTTTCTCCAGTGCGGCGAGGCCGCCGCCGGGGCGCACGCGCACGTTGTGGAGCATCGTGAAGGCAAGGGCGTGGTCGAACGTCCATTGTGGCGGGCGCTCATAGACGAGGAACTCCGCCGGCACGCCGTAGTTCCGTCCCATGAACTCGGCGCGGAATGCGGCCAGCGGCAGTTGTTGGATGATGTTGGTGGAGAGCTGGCCGCCCTCGAATTGCTCGCCGTCCCAATACGAGTCCGCAAACTCCAGCGTCGGCATCACGCAGCAGGTGCTTTGGTGCGGATTGATCAGTCCGCCGCGCGGATGGATCGCCGCCGCCAGCCCATACATGAGTTTCCGCACGGCGAAGATCGGATAGGTCGCGTGCAGCTTGCCGTCGGCGGTGCGGTAGCCGCAGCCGTGCTTCTCGTTGGCGCACGCCCAAGGCTCGGTGGTGCCGTCGAGATAAACGCCGTCAAAATCGTAGCGATCCAGCGAGCGTTCGATGCCGCTCAGGAGGATGTCGCGCCAGCGGCTGTTGTAGCAGACGATGTAATCGCGCTGTTCGGGCTGGCGATGGTAACCGCCGGTGTAAGCGCCCGCCGTGGTTTTCACCAGCACCTCGTCGGACAACGCGCCCCATTCGGGCGCGAGCGATGATAACTCGTAGCCGAAGTAGGGCAGGAACTTGATACCGCGCCGATGGCACGCGGTCACGAGTTTCTTCAACTCCGTCTCCTGGGTCGTCACAGGGTAGTTTTGATACGGCGTCCAGTGTTCGTGGAAGATGATCGTCTTCACGCCCAACTCCGCCGCGCGGTCGAGGATGGTTTTCTTTGGGTCGACCTTGAGCGGCGCGCTGTCTTTGCCGGCGAGGTAGGTCTCGCCGTAATCGGGTTTCTTCGCGCCTGCTTTCCACGGCGTGCTCTCAATGCCGTAAGCGCCGCCGTGCCAGACGCGCCACTCGTGAAAATCTGCGCGCCACGGTTTCACCGGCGTCGCCTGGAAACCGAGGCTGTAGGTGACCGGCAATCGCGGCGGTGGCGAGTCGAGCAAATGAAGGCGCAACACCGTCTGGTCGCCGTTGACGACGATCTCGATGGGCGACTTCGCGTCTTGCGGCTGCCAGCCTTTGTCGGACTCGGCGAACCACCCCAAGCCGCCATCCTCCCATCCGAGCCAGACGAACGGCTTGAACGGCAGCGCCATGCCCGCTTCCGGCACCGCGCCACTGTTCTTCGCGCCGCCCCACGAGCCGGGCCAGTAGTGGTACAGGCTCGCGCGTGACCGCTTCAGCGGCACCTCCAGCCAGAGCCGTTCGATTTTTGGCGACACTTTGGCTTGCGGCAAGATCACGAGGTCCACGCGCATTACACCGTCAAACTCGAAGCGCGTGGTGGTGTTCACGATGAGGTCGTCGCCTCCCTGCCAGCCGGAGACGACCGCGGCGTTCTCGTCCGCACTGAACAGGAGACAACCGCCGCGCTTCCACTCGATGGGCTTGCCGGAAACCTGGCCGACGAGATGAATCGGCGCGGCCAGGATTTCTTCGCCGGCCGTGACGATGGAGGAGGGGAGCGCGCGGTTGGTGAGCTTCTGGGTCCGTCCCCAGACGCCGACCTCGACGCCAGTCGCACTCGCCTTGGTGGTGACGGGCGTCCATGGCGGAATAAGGTTCAGCGAATCCGCCGCGGGTTCTCCGGCGCTCGCCGCAACCATTCCCGCGATCGCGGCCAACCACGAAACAAAACGCAGACGCTTCATGTTTTCCTCCATGCAGCCGTCGCACACTTCGCCACAGCTCGCGCGGAGCGTGACGGCGATGTTGTTACCACCAACTTGTTTTTAACGCGAAAGCTACACCTCGCAAAGGCGCATCATCTTGTCGAGCGTCTCAATCGGGTCCTTGCCTTTGCTGGGCGAATACTCATGGGAGATGACGCCTTTGAAACCGAGGTCGGCGATGGCTTTGCAAATGCCGGTGTAGTTCATCTCCTGCGAATCGTCGAACTCGTGGCGGCCGGGATTGCCGGCGGTGTGGAAGTGGTCAATGTATTGGAAGTTCTGCTGGATGGTGCGGATGATGTCACCCTCCATGATCTGCATGTGGTAGATGTCGTAGAGCAGCTTGAAACGGGGTGAGTTCACACGCTTGCACAACTCGACGCCCCACGCGGTCTTGTCGCACATGTAACCGGGGTGGTTGACCTTGCTGTTGAGCAACTCCATGCAGATCGTCACGCCCTTGTCCTCGGCGAGCTTCTTGACGTTGTTGAGGAAGAGGACGCAGTTGTCCATGCCTTGCTCGTCGGAGATGCCCTGGCGGTCGCCGGCGAGGATGATGACGTTGGGCGAGCCCGCGTCGGCGGCAGCGTTGATGACTTCGCGCAGCTTGGTGTCAATCTCCGCGTGCAGCGTCTTGTCGTTGATGCCCTTCTTGATGCCGCTGGCGCCGCGAACCATCGTGGGAATCAGACCGTATTTCTTCAGGATGGGAAACTTCTCGGGCTCCTGGAGATCAATGGCGACCGCGCCGAGGCGCGCCGCCTCGCGGCACTTGCCCTCGAAATCCAGTTTCACGCCGCCGAACACGCCGAGGCACACGCCTTGACGGAGGCGGCCTTTGCGCGGTTCGGCCTGCGCGAGCGGAGCAGAGCCGCCCATAACGGACACGGCGGCCGCAGCGCCAAGGATGGAAAAGAAGTCTCTGCGACGAATGTCGGAAGAAATAATTTTCATGCCGTCAGATTAAAGCAATGGCGTGGTGAACGCCAGCAATCTTGCTTGGCGGGAGCAGGCAGTCTATTCTCGCGGCATGAACGCAAACAACTTCCTCACGAGTTGGATTTCTTCCCGTACCCTCGCGGCGCTTTGTTGCGCCGGCGCTTTCATTTTCGCCACGGATTTGTCGGCTAGGACGGACGAAGTCTTGTTGGCGGGCGTCGCGACGGTGGACATCACGCCGAAAAAGCCGGTGACACTGTCCGGCTACTCGATGCGAAAGGATCTCTCGCAAGGCGTCCACGATCCATTATCAGCACGGGCGGTCGCCTTTGGGTATGGCGGCACGCGGCTGGTGCTGGTCTCCGCGGACCTTGTTGGTTTCTACGGCGGCACCGCCGAGACCGTGCGGAAGGCGATTCTTGAAAAGTGCCAGCTCCCTGCGTCGCAGCTTTTCCTGTGCGCCATCCATACACACAGTGCTCCTTCACTGGGGCTCGAAGGTTCCGACGCGCACCCGAACAACATCGAATACACGGAATGGCTGAAGCAGCGGTTGGTGGATGTGGTCAGCGAAGCGATGCTCCACATGACGCCGGTTCGGATCGGCGCGGGGTCGGGATCGTCTCCGGTCGGTGTGAACCGCCGGGAGGTGTTTTTGGACAAGGCCGGCAAGCCGCAAATCAAGCTGGGCCGGAACCCCAATGTCCTGACCGACCGCGAAGTGCAGGTGTTGAAAATCATGCGCGCGGACAAAGACGAACTCGCCGCCGTTCTCTTCGCCTACGCCACGCACAGCACATCGCTGGGGCCGAAGAACTACATCATCAGCGGCGACGTCCACGGACTCGCCGAGCAGTTCGTCGAGAAAAACCTCGGCGGTGGCGTGGTGGCGCCGGCGTTTGCCGGCGCGTCGGGCAACATTGATCCGTGGTGCCGCGTGTTGCCGGAGTTCAAGGCGACGAACGGTTGGATTCCGGAGCCGGTTCTGCTGGGCACGTTGCTGGGCGAGGAAGTGGTTAATGTGGCCGGCGGTATTCAGAAGTTCGACGCGAGCGGCCCGATCAGGACGGCGATGAAAACGCTCGATCTGCCGCGCAGGCCGATTGACGCAACGCTGGCAAAGCCCGTCGAAAAACTCTCGCCGTTCAATCTCACCGTCGCGCGCGTGGGCGAGGTGGCGTTCGTCGGCCTTGGCGGCGAGGTCTTCAACGAACTCGGCAAGGCGATCAAGGCCGCGTCGCCGTTTCCTTTCACCATCATTATGACGCACTGCAATGGCGCGGGCGGTTACGTGCCGACGAAGCCGAGCTACGACGAGGGCGGTTATGAGGTGAAGACGAGTCCGTATCTTCCCGGCGCGGGGGAACAACTCGTCCAGGATGCGGTGCGCGCGTTGCAGGAGTTGAAGTAGGCGCACCGACGTCGCCGCGTCGGGCTTGCCCCGACGTGCTTCCGCGTGGTAGGGAATTCCGTTCGTTGCGACGCAACTAGCAATTCAACAAAGGAAATCCGAATCATGAACCAACCCGCCAACCTCGTCACCATCCATCCGTATTTCAAAGTCTACTCCGGAAAAATGGAGGAGTTCAAAGCCGCGCTCCTGGTTTTCGTTGAGAAGGTGGCGGCCGAGAAAAAGAATCTCTGCTATGACTTCACCATCAATGGCGACATCGTCTTCTGCCGCGAGGCCTACATGGGCGCGGAAGGTTTTCTTGAGCACTTCGACAATGTCGGCGCGTTGCTGCCGTCGCTGATGAAAATGGCCGACGTGGTGCGGATGGAGGTTCACGGTCCCGCCGACGAACTGGAGAAGCTCAAGGAGCCGTTGGCGGCCCTGAAGCCGGAGTGGTTCGCTTTCATGTTCGGCGTGAAGCGGTGAACGCCGGCGCGCCGGGCGGTGTTTGCGGGCAGAAGATTGGAGTGGGAGGCGGGACTGCTATTCGAGCAATCCCTGCAGTTCCTCCCACGTCAGGTTCTGCGCGAAGGCTTCATCGCTCGTGAGCGTGCTGGCGATCAACTCCTTCTTCCGTTCCTGCAAGCGCACGATCTTCTCCTCGACTGAGCCGCGCGCGATAAGCTTGTAGCTCGTGACGATGTTCGCTTGGCCGATACGGTGCGCGCGGCCCGTGGCCTGGTCTTCCACGGCGGGATTCCACCACGGGTCGAAGTGAATCACAGTGTCGGCGCCCGTGAGGTTCAGGCCGGTGCCGCCAGCTCTGAGGCTGATGAGAAAAACCGGGATGTCCGGCGAGTCCTGAAACCGTCGCACTTCGCCCGCACGATCCACGGTGCTGCCATCGAGATAACAGAACGAAATCTCCCGTTCGCGCAACGCCGCCTCGATCAACTTCAGCAGCCGCACAAACTGGCTGAACACCAGCACGCGATGCCCGCCATCGCGCGCTTCCTCAATCAACTCCAGACCCATCTCCAGTTTCGCCGATGGCTCGTGCCACGTTTTGTTTTCCGCGGCCGGCAGCAGGTCCAGATGGCAACACGCCTGCCGCAACCGCATCAGCGCCGTGAGCACCGCGAAGCGCCGCTGTGACTCGCCGCCTTTGCCGGCGTGCTCGAAGACCTCGCGCCGGCTCTCGCCGAGGAGTGCCTGGTACACCGCCTTCTGCTCGTCGGTCATTTCGCAAAGCGTGACCTGTTCCATCTTCGCAGGCAAATCGCGCGCCACCTCGGTCTTCATGCGGCGCAACACGAACGGTCGCAGCCGTTGCCGCAGCCGTCGCAGCGCGGCCTCGTCGCCGTCCTTCGCAATCGGCGTCTCATAACGGTTGCGGAACTCCGTCGCCGGCCCGAGGTAACCGGGCATGAGGAAATCGAAGATACTCCACAGATCGTAAAGCGAGTTTTCCATCGGGGTGCCTGTGAGCACGAACCGCCGCGCCGCCTCCAGCGACTTCACCGCCTGCGCGTTCTGGCTGAAACGGTTTTTGATGTGCTGCGCCTCGTCGAGGATGACCGTGTCGAACTCCAGCGCCGCGTATTGCTCCACATCGCGCCGCAGCAGCGCGTAACTCGTAATGATGAGATCGTGCTCGCCAATCGCCGCGAAGGACGCGTGCCGTTTCGGTCCGTGCAGCACCAGCGTCCGCAACTCCGGCGTAAACCGCGCCGCCTCCGCCTGCCAGTTCGTGACAATGCTCGTCGGGCAGATGACCAGCGATGGTTTGGATGCCGCGTTTGCCGACTTTCGCAACGAGAGATAAACGAGCGCCTGCAACGTTTTGCCGAGACCCATTTCGTCGGCGAGGATGCCGGCGAGTCCGTTCTCAGCGAGGAATCGCAGCCAGTTGACGCCGGTCGTTTGATAAGGCCGGAGCAATTGGCGGAACGGATCGGGCATTGCAAGCTCGCGCATTTCCTGGAGGCGTGCGGGAGGCTGCCAGTTCGAGCGCGGCGAGACCTTCCACGCCCCGTCGCGCAACGCCTCGTCCAGATAGGCGCCGAAGCGGCGATTCAACTTCAATCCGCCGCCTGTCTGGTCGGCCTGGCAGTCGTAGATGACTTCCTGCAACTCCGCCACGGCCGCCGTCGGCACGAGCGCGATGCGGCCGTCCCCCATTCGTTGGTGGGAAACCCCGCGTTGCAGCATCCGCTGCACCTCCGCGAGCGACAGCGCCGGCGCGCCGCTGGCTTCCTTGAATTGCACGTCCACCGCGAGCCAGTCCTCGCCTGACGACGTGACCGCCACCTCCGGTTGGATGACTTCGCAACGTTTGAAAAACGAGGTCATCCGTTCGCCGAACACCACGTCCCACTTCGCGCGCCACTGCGGCAGCACGTTAGCGAGGAAATGGCAGACGCGATTCTCGCCAACGAGCGTGTAAAGCTCCGGCCATCGCTCGTTCGGCGCGAATCCCGCCGCGAGCACCTGTTTTTGGGCGCGCTGCTCGGCCGCGATGTCGCGCGTGCAGTAGCGAAGCGGATGCGACGCATCGGGAAACCACTCACGTTTCGGTTCGGCCTCCGCGCCCGGCTGGCCGCGGAGCGGAAAGGCTTTGTCGTCGTAGGTCGCTTCGATCTGTACCGACAGTCCCATCAACGCGCCTTCCAACGTGGCGCGGATGCGCGGCGCGCGCGGGGCGAACTGGAGTTGCGCGAAGGCGTCGTTCATCACCATGACGGCGTGCTTTTCCATCGCCGGCAGCTCGCGCTCGTAAAACCGCACGAACTCCTCGCGCGACAATGTCACCTCGCCGCGCGCGAGCGCCTGATACGCCGGCGGCAACGGATTTGCCCGCTCCAGCACCGCGCCATCGAACACCCACGCGCCCAGCGCCTCGCCTGTCCGGGTCGTCACCTCCGCAAGCCGCATCTTCAATTCGCCCGACGGCTGTAAATCCAGAAACAACGTCGGTTGCAATTCACGGCCGCGCACGTCGAGATGGCTCTGCGTGCCACGCGTCACGCGGGGATGACCCGACAGAGCGGCAAAGAAAAGATCGAAATCTTTTGCGGCGAGCTGCCACATGCCGGCTGATCCGCCGCAGATGTTCTCGACCGCCGCGATGAGCTGTTCGTCCGCGTCGCTAACCATGTAAGGTGTGGCCGGTTGGTGTGGCACCGCATCCAGCGGCTTGAAGAGCCCGCCATTGATGCTGCCTTTCAAGACAACCATCATCGCCCCGCTGCGCCACGCCTTCGGCAAATCCACCGGCAACGCGACCGACAGCTCCAGGCTTTGGCACGCAGCCGGCGCGTCCTCGCGGGAAACGCGTTTGAGCTTCGGCCCAGCCACTGTCTCTGAAGGTAGAGGCGCGGGGTGGGGGACGCGGCTTGCAATGGGCGGGGCAGGGCGCGGTTTGTCGCGATTCAGATACGCGTGGACCAGCGCGACGACGTGCGAACAGATCGTGCCGTCGCGCTGCGCCTGGCGGCAACTGCACAGGTTCTCGATGCCGAAGGTGCCCGGCGCGACCTTCAGCCGCGCTCGCACGGTCACGCCGCCCACGCGCACCATGCCTTGGAGCATCGGCGGGTTGAACTCGACACTCAATACGCAGCCGGACTCCGCCAGTGAGCGGCCTTCCTTGGACGCCCGCCAGTCGCCAAGTTCGCGCAGCAACTCGGGGGTAATCTGCAACGCCTTGTTTTTCTCGTCCGTCATCGCATGGGATGATTAGCCGGAATGACGGCGCTTGCAAGCGGCGCGTGTTTCGCGGAAGACAAGGCAACCGGACGACTCTGGAAAGTTCTACGCGTTTTGCTTTGTTTCGTGCAAAACTCCTACCTCGCGCCTACTCTCACGCCGTCGAATATTTACCCATCATGCATAAACAAGCCATCTCCCCAAGCCCGATTGGCCCATCCCGGCACTTGATCGCGACACTGTGTGTTCTGGCCGTGATCTTCGCTCTTCCGCGCATGGCGTCTGCTGCGGACGCTGATTCCGTCCGCCTCCAGTTCCGCGAAGTGGACACCCTTTTCGCCAATCCCGGCCAGGGTTGGATGAGCCAGCGGCACAGTCCGCGAGGCGAGCCGCGTTTTCCCTGCTCGGTTGTTTATATCCGCTTCAACTGGGCGGACGCCGAGCCGGAGCCGGGCCGATACAACTGGAAACTGATTGATGACGTGATTGCCGCCTGGAAATCACGCGGCGCCACCGTGGCGATGCGCGTGATGACTTGCAGCGCCCACAGCGCCGGCTATTACAGTTCGCCCAAATGGCTTTTCGATGCCGGTTGCAAGGGCGTTGAGTATCTCGTGGGTGGCGAGGACCCGACCAGCGGCGGCAAGCGCATCCCGCGCATTGAGCCTGACTACGCCGACCCGATCTACCTCGAAAAACACGGCGCGTTCCTCAAGGTGCTCGGCGAACGCTACGACGGCCACCCGGGCGTGGAGTTCCTCGACATCGGCTCCTATGGCGTCTGGGGCGAATGGCACACGAAGCACCCCGCGCCCGTTGCGGTGCGCAAGCAGATCGTGGATTTCTACCTGCGCGCCTTCCGCAAGACGCCGCTCGTCTTCATGTCGGACGACGCGGAGGTGTTGAACTACGCGCTGGCGCACGGCACCGGTTTCCGGCGCGACGGCGTCGGCTCGCCGTGGCACGAGAAAACCTGGATCGGCTCCAAAAAATACGCCGCCGTCGAGGGCATGGCCGACACTTGGAAACGCGCGCCCGTCGTCTTTGAATGGTATGGCGACTACAACTATCTCCAGTCCCGCAACTGGTCCTTCGACGCGGCGGTGAACTTCATGCTCAGCAACCACGTCACCCTCATCAACGACAATGTGGGTCGCGTCCCGCCCGAAGCCATGCCGCAATTGGAGAAGCTCGCCCGTCTGGCCGGCGCGCGCTTTGTCCTGCGCGAGTTGGCGCACGAAAAAGCCGTCAAACGCGGTTCTGCACTGAACCTGAATATGAAATGGGCCAACGTGGGCGTGGGCAAACTCCATCATGCCTACGTCCTCCGGTACTTCCTGCTCGATGCCCAAGGCCAGCCCGTCGTTACCACCGACAGCAAAGCCGACCCGCGCAACTGGCTTCCCGGCGAATACAGCCTCGCTGAATCGCTTCAACTTCCCTCCACGCTGCAAGCCGGTGAATACACCCTGGCCGTGGCGATGGTGGTTCCGGGCGGTCAACTTCGACCGTTCCGCCTGGCAATGGAGGCGCTCGAGAAAGAGGGGCGGTATGAGGTCAGCAAGGTGAAGATCGAATGAGTGTTGCTGCTGCCGCGCGGATGGGATCGATCCGCCAACTGCGGGACGAAGTTTGGTTAAATGATCAGATCACTTGGAAGTGACCGGACATTGGTTGCTGTATTTGTGAGCAAAGCCCGAGGGGGCTCTGATGGGGGGTTATTCCAAAGTGATCTTGCTGAGCGGATACCACCCGTCTGCGGCTCGTCCTTTGATTCCCAGCCGCACCACGGGCAAACCCGTGGCGTTCTCAACCACACCGATGGACAGGCTGTAGAGGCCGGGACTCAAGTCCTTGGGCAGGCTGATGGCGTCGGTCACACTGTTGACTTTGCCCGGAGGCAAATCCTTTGGTTCCTTGAAGAACTCCTCGGTGAACATTTCGATCGAACCCGGAAGCCAGTGATTGACCGTGATGGTGCTGTCGAAAGTCTTGCCATAGCCGCTCTCGTTGTTCAGACGATAGGCCAGCCGATAGGGCTTGTAGCAGGGAGCGGAGCCGGTGTTCTGCCATTTCATTGCCACTTCCAGTTTCGCTCCCGGCTGGGCCTTGGCCGGGTGTTTCAGTTCGGTCAGGACGAGCCGGTAGCCCAGCCGTCTCAGAAATCTCTCAAGCTCCGGTCGCACGTCTTCCCCTTGTGCCAACGGTGCCGACTTGTTGTTGATGTATGACGCATGGCACGCCAGCGCGTAGTTGAATATGAAGCGCAGCGACCATCTTTCGTTAACCCATTTCCTCATGTCCCAGCAGGTTTCCCATGCAATGGGCGCTGTCTTCCAAGTGTCTTGAATACCGGACTCCGCAATCCAGACGGGATAGCCCTTTCGCATATGCGACCAGCTTCGGGAAAACCCTCCCATATCACCCAAACAATCAGCCCGCCAACCTGTGCCTTGGTGGGCGGCATAGGCCAGACATTCCTTGCCGCCGATCAACATCAGCAGTGGTGTCTTTTTGAAAGCGGCGAGGTATGCGTCCACGACTTTCATGCGGTTCTCCAGCGTCGGCACTTTGCATGTTCTTGTGCCGCTCAGATGCCATTCGCCCCACCACCCAATGGACCCAAGATCCACGTGATCAATGTCGGGATGGCCATCGTAATGTTCGCCAAGTCTCTTGATGAAGTCCAAATGCGGCTTCAAGACACCGGGATCGTCCATGTCGGGAATGGGTAGCGGGCCATGACCATCGTAGTCCGCAATCAGTTCTTTACCGCCAACGTCCTTGAGCCATTTCGGATGGTAAGGAAGACCCTTGCTGGTTGAGCAGCACATCACCCGAAACGCCAGCTTCTGCCCGGAGTCGTGCGTTTCTTTCAGAACCTTGTCGAGAAACGCATGGTCAATCGTCCCCGGGCTTGGTTCCAGTTCACCCCAACCCCATCGGGCGTAATGGACAGTGGACGGCAGCCATGAAGGCAGGCTCTTATCTTGTTTGCTGGTCCGATGAAATGTTTCCCAGCCCATGCCTGGATTGGCGAGGATTTCATCGGTCGGCTCGGGCGTGACCACGATCTGTTGGCCTTGAACAAGGCCGGCGGTCATCAGGCCAGCAACGATGGAGACAAGTGCAATTCGTTTCATGGGAAGACGCTTGATAATGACGCGCCGTTGTTCCTCCAGCAACTCGTTGAGAAGGCGATCAACGGCTTCGGCAAAAAGTTTGGGGTGATGTTTGGGTTTTGCTTATGACCAAGAGTGAGTTTGTCAGCGGTTCAACGAGGCGTAGGATGCGTGAATAAAGAGACATCCAAAACATCTGTTGCTCCGCTAGTTCCAACGCTGAGCCCATCCTCGCGGCTCGATGTTCAACGTCTGGCCGTTAAGTCCGACTGCGGCGGGTTGGTCGTTGAAGTTTTCCACCACCCAACTGCCGTCTTTGAACAGGTAGAGCGCCACCCGGTTCGGGGCGCGAAATGTGATTTTAAAGGGTCGCAGCAACCAGGCGCGGAGATCGTCGAGTTCCTTTTGGGGAAGTTGCAGCAAGGATTTCGGTTCGCCTTTCACGGGGAGGATGCGGACGTTGGGGACGTCGAGAGCCAGTTTGTCCTTCAGTTGTTGCGCCAGACCGTCCGTGAGAAGGACGGGCTTGCCCGAATGGATGAACGTCGCAAGGCGGGCGGCGAAGTCCGGGTCCTTCAAGGCGTGCACGGAGAAGAACGCGGCCGGCGCGATGGCCGGGAACTCATGGCACGGTGCCAGCGGCAGGCCGAGCATCCCGACAAAGTCAAAGACGCGCGCTTCCTTTTCCGCATGACTGTTGGGTGGCTTGTAGGCGGCGAGGCCGGCGATACTGCGCTTGCTCACCTCGCGCGCCACGGCGAACAACTCGGGGATGTTGGCGCGCAACGCCTCGATGTTCTTCGGTCCGGTGTCATGCAGCAAACTGCCGTAACAGAAGAGCAGCGATTCGCGCGCGCCGCCCAGCACGGTCTGACGCGCCTGCTCGATGTAGGTGCGCTCGGTGGTGCCGTAGGGATCGAACCAGCCGCCGCCGCATTTCCTGCCGCTGATGCCGCCGAGCCAGCGCATGATGAAGCAGGCCTCATATTGCGCGGTGCCGCCCCAGCGTTTGTCGTTGTAGTCCCGCGTTTCGGTTCCGACCCAGATGCGGTCAAAGTCCTTCGACTCGCGCACCACGTCGTAGCCGCGCTCGTGGAAGTGGTCATACCACTGCGGATACTTGATGATAAGCCGGGCTTTGGGGTTCACCTGCTTGGCGGCGGCCAGCAGGCAATCGCGGGAGAGCCGCCACATGAGTTCGCAGCGGTAGTCTTCCCACGTGTCGCCGGAGACGGGGTAGCTTTTCCCGCTCACGGTCACGGTCCTTGCCTTGCGGGCGGCATCGCAGTCCGGACAGGTGCAGTCGGTGAACCAGAAATCGTCAATCATGGTTTCGTCCGCGAGGCTCGCGGCGTATTCAAAGATGGCGCGCAGCCTTTCTTGCGTCGGTTTGTCCGTGTAGCAGGAGATGCCCTTCCAGCCGGGGGATGCCTTGCCCACTTGCGTCGTTGTCACACAGCCGGACACGCCGATACCCGCCGCACGGAAGCGGGCCATCGCGTTGGTGATCGCGCCGCGCTCGGCTTGGTAACCGTCTCGAAAACATTCGATATAGACCTGGCTCACGGCGGTGCGTTTGCACCAGTCAATGGCGCTGGCAAGGCCTGCTTCATTCGACAGGATGTCTCGCACATCCTGCGCTGTGATGAGGGTGGAGAACCGGTGGATTTTCGCCTCCTTCCGGGCGAGATCCCAGAGGGGTGAGCTGGACTGCCCTGGCGCTGCCATCAGGGCAGCGCCTGCGGCGAGCGCGGTGACGAAGGCGAGGGTGATTAGTGGCTTGGCGGTGACTTGGGTTTTCATACAACATTGGTGTCGCTGGAAATGCCGCTTCTGGCAGCCGAACGGCGCGCATCCTACGCTGCGTCGCCGTCCCATCAAAGCGGAATCCTTCCGGTCGGTTCGTGATTTGTAGCCGGGAAAGAGGTGATTTCGGTATTGTACTCGGCGGCGGGATGCGGAAGTTTCAATCAGGCCTGTCATGCCGATTAATCGCGCCAATTCCCCGCAGCAAATTGCGACTGTGCCCGAAGAGATCACCGGGCAGCCGCGCCGCATGGTTGCGGGCGGCGTTGTGTGGCGGCGGACGTTTGCCGCGTTGCGGCACCGCAACTTCCGGCTCTTTTTCTTCGGCCAGCTCGTGTCGCTCATCGGCACGTGGATGCAGAACACCGCGCAAGGCTGGTTGGTATATCAACTCACCGGCTCGAAGATGTTGCTCGGCGTGGTGGCGGCGGCCGGCTCGCTGCCGATGCTGCTGTTTGGCATCTGGGGCGGCTCGGTCGCGGACCGGTATCCAAAGCGGCCCGTGATGCTCGTGACGCAGACGGTGATGATGGTGCTGGCCTTTGTGCTGGCAGCACTGGTGGCTGGCGGCTGGGTGCGGCCGTGGCAGATCGTGTTGCTGGCGGCGTGCGGCGGCGTGGCGATGGCATTCGACATGCCGGCCCGGCAATCGTTTATGGTCGAGATGGCCAGCCGCGACGATTTGATGAACGCCATCGCGCTCAACAGCTCCATCGTCAACGGCGCGCGCGTCGTCGGCCCGGCGGTGGCCGGCGTGTTGATGGCGACGACAGGTCTGGCGATGTGTTTTTGCCTGAACGGGTTGAGTTTCATCGCGGTGATCGCGGGCCTGCTGCTGATGCGATTGCCGGCGCGCCCGCCGGCGCAGCACCGCGGCCCGGCGTGGCAACACGCGCTGGAAGGCCTGAGATATGTCTGGTGCAACCGCCGGGTGCGGATTCTACTGGCGCTGATGGCGGCGGTGGGGATTTTCGGCTGGTCGTATGCGGTGCTGATGCCTGCGTTTGCGCGCGACGTGCTGGGCGTCGGCGAGAACCGCTACGGAGTATTGCTCGGTGCAGCCGGCCTCGGCGCGCTGCTGGGCGCGCTGACAGTGGCGACGTTCGGCGGCTCGGTGCGACCGCGATGGGTCGTGCTCGGCGGGGTAGGGTGGTTCTCGGCGATGCTGCTGCTGTTGTCGGTGACGAGGATTTACTGGCTGTGCCTGGTCTGGCTGGCGGCGGGCGGGATGGGAATGATGCTGTTTTTCTCAACCACCAACACGCTCATCCAAACCAGCGTGCCCGACGAGATGCGCGGCCGCGTGATGGGCGTGTGGGCGTTGGTCTTTGGCGGCATGACGCCGGTGGGCGGCCTGGAGGCCGGCGCATTGGCGCACTGGCTGGGCGTGCCGGCGGCGATAGGCATTGGCGCGGTGGTCTGCGCGCTGGCCGCGTTGGTGACATGGCTGGTGGTGCGCCACAACCCGCCCGCGCCGCATCCAGGGCTTGCCGGAGTTTCTTGAGTTGGCTGTCGGGAAGAAAGAGTCCGAGACCGAAGCTTGTTTTTGTGGGGAAAACGAAGATGGAGCGGGAGACGGGACTCGAACCCGCGACGTCAAGCTTGGGAAGCTTGCATTCTACCACTGAATTACTCCCGCATCCAGATGCGCGCACTTAGCCACGTTCCGCCGCCTCGCGCAAGACTATTCTGGCGCGCGGCTGGCGTTCGCCGTCCTCGCCATGATCGCACGCCGTGCTTGCAGCGCGCGGCTTCGTTTGACAGATTAGCGGCGTGTTAACCAGCCGGGAACAACAGGAGCAGCAAGAACAGAAATTTCTCGCGCCTTACGCGCAAAAGAGCGCCGACAGCCGCGGGCGCATGCACAAGGAGTCGTCGCACGATTTGCGCACGGAGTTCGCCCGCGACCGGGATCGTGTCATCCACTCGCGCGCGTTCCGCCGGCTGGAATACAAGACACAGGTTTTCCTCAACGGCACTGGCGACCACTTCCGCACGCGGCTGACACACTCGATCGAGGTGGCGGCCATTGCGCGCTCGATCGCGCGGGCGTTGCGATTGAACGAAGACCTTGCCGAGACCATTGCGCTGGCGCACGACCTCGGCCACTCGCCGTTCGGCCACAGCGGCGAGCGGACGCTGAACGACCTGATGGCCGGCCACGGCGGCTTCGAGCACAACCAGCAGAGCCTGCGCATCGTGGATGAGTTGGAGAAGAAGTATCCGGAGTTCGACGGGCTGAACCTGACCTACGAGACGCGCGAAGGGCTGGCCAAGCATGTCACTAGTTTCGACCGGCCGCGCAAAGCCATCGGGTTCGAGATCAAGAGTCCGTCGCTGGAGGCGCAGATCGCAAATGTCGCCGACGAAATCGCCTATTACAGCCACGACCTTGACGACGGCCTCAGCGCGAAGTTGTTGACGGAGGAAGGGCTGGCTACGGTCGAGTTGTGGCAGGAGATCAGCGAACGAGTTGCGAAAGAGCATCCGCGGCACGACGCGACGCGGCGCAGCTACTTCGCGATCCGCTGCGTCATCAACGCGCAGGTGGAGGACGTGATCGCGCATTCCAACGGACTCATCGAGAATGCCGGCGTTGGCAGCGCCGACGACGTGCGGCGTTGCGAGCGGTCGCTCATCGCCTATAGCCCGGCGTTGCACAAGCGCACGCTGGCGTTGCGCGATTACCTTTACCAGAACCTCTACTACAACCCGCAGGTGGAAAACGTGAACAACCGCGCGTGCAAGCTCATGGCGGAATTATTCGAGGCGGCGCTGAAACAGCCGCGCATTCTCGGCGCGCAGAGCCGGGCGCGCATCGGGAAGATCGGCCTGCACCGCGCGGTGTGCGATTACATCAGCGGGATGACGGACCGTTACGTGATCGAAGAACACGAGCGCATCTCCGGCCGCAAGGACGACGAGTTGACGCTGTTCAAGGCGCGGCGGCTTTAGTCCAGCCGCAACGCCTTGATGCGCTCCAGCACGTCATCGGCGATCTGTTGATACAAATCCTTCATCGCCGCAACGCCCTTGGCGCGCGCGTCGGTGACCATCGCGTCGTAACGCGCCGGCTTGCCGAACACGATGTCTACCTGGCCGCGGCGCGGCAGCTTCTGGTTACGCGGCCAGACTTCGTAAGCACCAAACATGCGCACCGGCACCACGGGCACGCCGGCTTTGGCGACAAGCAAGCCCACGCCCGGTTTCGCCTGTTGGAAACCGCCGTCGCGCGAGCGCGTGCCTTCGGGGAATAGTGTCACCGCATAGCCGCGCCGCAGCCGGTCCATGATCGCCTTCAGTCCCGCGATGTCGGGCTTGCCGCTCAAGTCCACGGGCACGGCGTTCCAACTGCGCAGCAACGCGGCCCGCGATCCATTGCCGAAGAGCGTCTTGCGCGCAAGAAAACAGGTTTCCCGCGGGCAGGCGGCGCCGACGGCGTGCGGGTCGAGGAAGCTGACATGATTGCACGCGAGCAGCACCCCGCCGCCCGGCGGAATGTTCTCCACGCCGTGCACGCGAAAATTGAAAAGACATTCGTAGAGAAGCCGCGTCGTCACATGCGCCAGGCGAAACCACGGGCGCATTGGCGGCGCGGGTGCGGGGTCAGCGGCAAAAGCGGGCGTGGTCATAGACCGCGTCGTTTCAATTCCGCCAGCACCAGCGCGGCGGTTTGCTGGGGCGTGTTTTTGCTGGTGTCCACGAAAAACGCGCCGGGCGCGGCCACCAGCGGCGACACGGCGCGGGTCGAGTCAAGTCGGTCGCGCCGCGTCACTTGGTCCGTGTAGCCGTCGCCGGCGCGGCGCGCTGCGCGCTCGGCGGGGTCGGCGTCCACGTAAAACTTGAACGGCGTGTCTGGAAACACCACCGACCCGATGTCACGGCCTTCCATGACCAGCGAGCCGAATCGCAGCAGGCCGCGTTGCTGTTCCACCAGCCACGCGCGCACCTCCGGGATGCGCGCCACCAGAGAGACGTTTTGCGTGACCGCCTCGCTGCGCAGCGCCTCGCCGGGGTCGGCGCCGTGGATGAACATCACAATCCGTCCATTGGACAGCCGAAACTCGCTCTGCATCCCGGCCATGGCGCGCTCGACCGCCGCGGCGTCGTTGCAATCCACGCCGCGTTGCAGACAATGCCACGTCACCGCCCGATACATCGCGCCGGTGTCCACGTGAACAAAACCGAAATGGCGCGCAAGCGCTTTGGCTACCGTGCTTTTGCCGGAGCCGCTCGTGCCGTCAATCGCGATCACCACCGCGTGTCCGGCGGGTTGCGCGGGGACAGGTTTGGCTTCACTGATTTCTGATTCCGAAGATTTCATTTTCTAAACTTCATCTCGTCGCGGAAAAATTTGGCCCGTTTCAGGAACGCCGCCAGGCTGGCGTCTTCCTTGTTGCGCAGCATGGTCTGCACCGTCTCCAGTTGTTCGATGAACTGCGCCAGCGCGCGGCAGACCTCTTCGCGGTTGGTGGTGCAGATTTCCTGCCACATCTCCGGCGGGCTGCTGGCGATCCGCGTCGTGTCGCGCAAACCGCCGCCGGCAAATTCCAGAGGGCGGGGCCCATCCGAACAAACCAGGTTCACCAGCGCCGCCGCGACCAGATGGGGCAGGTGACTGACCAGGGCGACAACCTCGTCGTGTTCCAGCGGCGGCAGTGTGCGAACGGATGCGCCGAGCGATTTCCAAAACTCCGCCACCTGTTGCAGAGCGCCGGCATCCGTCTGCGCGGTCGGCGTCACGATGCAGACGGTGCCCTCGAACAATTCCTTCCGCGCCGCGCCGATGCCCGACTGCTCGCTGCCGGCCATCGGGTGGCTGCCGACAAACCGCGCCTTGCCCGCGAGCAGTTGATCGAGCTGGGTGACCACCGGATACTTCACGCTGCCCACGTCGGTGACGAGCGCCTGTGGTTTCAGCAACGGCGCCAGTTTGGTTGCGAGGTCGCCCATTGTGCCGACGGGCGTGGCGAGCACCACCAAGTCCGCGTCGCGCGCGGCGTCGGCCATGTCCAGCGTGGCGGCGTCGGCCGCGCCGGCGGCGAGCGCTTCATCGCAAGCTTCCGGCCGGCGCGCCCACAGGACGATGCGGCCGGCGACCTGTCGGGCGCGCGCGGCCAGCCCGATGGAGCCGCCCAGCAGGCCGGGACCGAGAACGGTGAGTTGTTTGAAAAGCATCGGCCGTGTATCTAACAGCAACGGCGGATGCTTGGCAAGACGGCGTGGTGATACTGCAAGAGCCGTGCCTTGCCGCCGGGGTCTTTCGGGGTGAGACGGGCATTCACGTCGTCGCCGCACGACAGTCAGAGGCGCGGCGGCGCAAGTGTTTTTGTATCATGCCGCTTGCGAGAGGGAGCGAGCCTCGGCGGCGCGTGAACCGCCGAGGCTCTAACGGGCCGCCTGCGTAGGCATTGGACGGCGACCCGCTTTAATCTGTTGTTTGTGTCCACTCTCACGAATGTATTTCGCACGGTGGAAACCGGTCGCTGTTATGACGGGCGAGCGGCGATGTCCAGCCGCTGACGATGGCGACAGATACGTGTTTGGCCAATGGACAGCATAAATTCGCAGCCGTGGCTCAACGGCGTCAGACACTCGACTTGATCGCTGTTGATGATGCGCCTGCCGCGGCAGGATTCCAATGGGATCGGCGGGTGCGTTGTCGTTGCCGGCCGGGTGTTGCCGGGCGTTGTGTTGTGTTGGTTCTCGATCATGTGCTTTGTACTTCTCCAAGGCTGATGACTTTCAGGCAGGAAGTCGCGTTTGTCATGTCGGGAACAAGCCCATCGTCCTGTCGGGTAATTCTCTGACAGGTTGCGCATGCTTCCCCGACGTGCGGAATTTCCGCGTTCATTCTATTGTGGCGTGAGTAAGGAGAATTCATATGAGCATCAAGAAAATCACAAACTCGGGTCAATCATTGGTGGAATACGGGCTGGTGCTGGCGTTGATTGCCATTGTCGCAATCATCGTCGTCCAGGCGGTGGGTACCAAGACCGCCAGCACGTTCGACAACGTGCAGAGCACGATGTCATCCCAGGGAGTTGCGTCTACAGCCCCGATGGCCGCCAGCAGCTAGACTGACGGCGCGGGATGGGAGGTGGAGTCATCTGCGGCTGAGCCGGGATTACGCCGGCGGTCGCGCGGCTGCCTTCGCCGCAACGTTCCGGTTAAGAACGTTGGGAGCGCCATCACGGTTGATCCGCGGCGGCAACCGGCGCCAGCGCCGGCGAGCGTGTCAACTTCTGAGCGGACACTTTGCGGCGCGGCAGTCGCGGCCCAATACGGTGGAGGTGGCGCTCCGTCGAGCCTTTGCTGCGGCGTGCGTGGTGGTCGAGTCGGACAGGCTTGACGAAGCACCGCCGCTTGTTTGGGATCGGCGCGATTACCTTACCGCGCAATCAATCCGGTTCGGCGTGCGCGTGGTGATCGTCAGCTTCGGGGCAGGGCACTGGTTGAGGACGCGGTCGAAGTCGCTCCAGACGGAGCCTTCCACCGTCACATCAAGTTCCATCGAGTTGTTGGCGTAGATTCGCTCGTGGACGCCGGTGACGCCGCGCTGCTGCTTGAGCCAATCCATCACGGCCATGCGGCCTTCGTTGTTGATGTTGTTGATGATGACCTTCACGTCGGCGGTGTTGAACACCTCGCCCCGCCACTGTTCAACCAGTTTGTTCGCGAGGCTGTCGCCGAGCTTGAGCGCCGTCTCGCCGAGCGCCTTCTGCGCGGTCGGCAGCATGCCCGGCCCGCGCGCAACGCCGCTGGCGTGGTCCGCGCAGAGGATGCGCGCGTTGTCTGTGCTGATGGCGCGCGCGTTGATGTTGGCGTTCATCGCAAAGACCTTGATGCCGTAGGCGTCGCTGGCCTCCTGCAATGCGCAGATGGCTTCGTAGGTAATGACGACCTCGGCGTCGAATTTCCGCCCCAGCGCGGCGCAACGGGCGGCGTCCTGGAGTTCCTTCTCGTTGGCGACCTGTGTGGCCTCCTTGTTTACGAGCGGGAAGTTCAACTCAGCCAGCCGCATTTCCAGCCCCGTCTGCACATCCTGAATCTTTACGGCGCTGTCCACCTGCGCGTTCTCGATGCGCGCGATGCCCATCACCATGATCCGCGGGTTTTTCTTCTGGTTCTTGATGATGTTGAGCGCCTGGATGTCTTTCCGCAACGCGCCGAGCGCGACAACGGCCTTCACCTTGATGCGGTAAATGCCGCCCTCGCCCTGGTTGTCGGCGACGACGTCGTAGGTGCGGATGTAGCCTTTCACCTCCGAGTAGATCCGGTCGTCGAACAGCTTGAAGTTCCGCGACATCGTCTCGGAGTCCACCAGCGTGCCGACGCCTTTCTCGATGGCGGCGCGCAACGCGCGCTGGACGGCCTCGTCGCGCGCCTTGAGGTCGGAGCCGGCGGCGCGGCCGTCGGCGATGACCTCCTGTTCCGCCAGGGGCGCTTGCGCGTAGACGTTGACCAAGAACAGCACTGCCAGCAATGGAAGAGCCTTGCGAATCATGTCGAACCTCCCCGCCGGCGTCACGCGATCTCGGCACGGCCCGGCGCAGCACGGCGGATTACTTTACCACTTCCTGTTGTTGGACGACCGGACCTTCGCGAATGACGCGCTTCTCAACGTAAGGGTCGTCGCAGCCGATGGTCACAAACGAAACCACGGCCAGCATCAACCACAGAAGAATATTTCCTTTTATCATTGTTCGTTCTCCTTCGATTCTTGGGTCGGGACAATTTATCACACGTCGTTCTCAGGGCAACGGATTTCAACCAACACACCCCTTTTGACGGCGGCCACCGCGCCGTATTCAATTGCCGTCGCCAAACAGGCGGAACGCCTATCCTACTTCGCCTGCCGCAGATACGCCAGCAACGCGCGGTATTGCTCGGCCAGACCGTGCTCGACGGGCTGGCGGCGGGCGTAGGGAGCTTTGAAATAAAAGCCCAGCCAGTCCTGCGGCCCGCGCTCGCCCTGGCGCGCAGCCAGGTCCATGAACCGCGTCAGGTCTATCACCAACGGCGCGGCGAGGATCGAATCGCGGCAGAGGAAATTAATCTTCAACGCCATCCGTTTGCCGAGGAAGCCCGTCAGGTCAATGTTGTCCCACGCCTCCTTGTTGTCGCCGCGCGGCGGGTAATAGTTGATCTGCACGAGATGCGACGGCGCCGGGTAGCCGAGCATTTGGTCGAGCAGGTCGCTCTTGCACTTTTGCTTGGCGCGATGCGCGGCGGGGTTGTTCAGCGTGCGGCCGTCCTCGTTGCCGAGCAGATTCGTGGAAAACCAGCCGGCCACGCGCAACGCCCGCGAGCGAAACGCCGGCGCGAGCACGCTCTTCATCATCGTCTGGCCCGTCTTGCCGTCCTTGCCGGCCAGCGGCACACCGCGTTGTTCTGCCAGCTTGCGCAGTGCGGGCAGTTCGTCGGCGATGTTCGGCGTAAAATTGATGAACGGGCATCCCGCCTCGATGGCGGCGCGGGCGTAAATGGCCGATGCCCCGTGCTTGCCGGCCGGCTCGGTGGAGGTCAGGTTGACCACGACGACGCGCGCAAGACGATGCTTGCGCTGAAACGCGGCGAGATCGCGGCGGACGGCGGCGACGCTCCAGCGCGCGGGCCAGGCGCGGAGCTTGCGCAACGCGGGGGCAACGGGCTTGAGCTGTTCGGCGCCGACCACGTCGTTGCGGACGGCGGCTTCGTGCTCGTTCTCCAGTCGCGGGTCCCAGCCGGCAAAGACTAGATCGTCCAGCGTTGCAAGCCGCGCAAGCTTTTGGACGGCGGGTTCTTCGCTCAACAGCCCAACCGGCTCCGCCAGCCCGCGCCGGATCAACTCCACCCCGGCCACGACCGTGGACGCGACCGCGCCGTTCAATCCCGCAATGGCTACTCCGATGGATTCGCTCACGCCCCGCAGCCTGCCTCATCCCCGCCCGGCCTGCAAGCGTGGACACTATTCGGTGAGACCCACAGCCGCGAGCGGCACGCCTCCCTCTTCCCGTCCGACAGGCAGTGAGCCGGGGTAGGGTGCTGTTTCAACGCACCGTCCGTGCCAGCTTCGGTCTTCGGGTTGAGCCGGCGCATTTGGCTTCGTTTGGCTTTGGGCACAGTCAACTTCCGCTATGTATTTTTCAAATAACTCGCGGTTTTGCAGTCTGTTGCAACAGACCTGCATCTTTCTTCATTTGGGTTCGTTTCGTAAAAAATGGTTTCACACCCGACCCCAGGACGGGTCGAAATGTTTGTATTCCCATGGAAAAACGATGTTTTCCGGCTCTGAATGCGGCCAACATTTGGGTTCGTTTCGCACGGCCTTTCGCGCCGGCAGAACTCTTTCCGCCAACGGGACTTGGACGCAGAATCATCAAATACAGAATCACGATTTTGTAAGCCATGGTTTTGTTCCATGCGTCCCAACCCGGATGCAGTCGGATCGGGTCGGATTGGGTCGGATCGAACCGGTGGGCTGGTGTAGCGCAGGTTTCCAACCCTCGCCACGTGAAACGTGGTGAATATCGCCGGCTTCCAGCCGGGCACTGCCCGCGCACGAAAAACCACGTTTCGTCGGCAAGAGACCTGCGGATTGGAAATCCGCGACACGGCAGGTCGGAAACCTGCGCTACGGCATGGGGACACCCGATTGCGCCTTTTCTCATGGCCGCCTCCCTGTATTCCAACTGCCAATGGCCATCTGTCTTCCGCCTCCTCCCAACCCCCATCTGCTTTCCGACCTGCGCCTTTTCTCTTGTTCGCCTTCCTTGTTCATTGTTGGACATAGAGTATAGCGATTTCTCTATTACGTCAAGAGAAAAATGCTATCATTCCGCTCCACGACACGGCCGCCCCCCCGTGCCATTGCAAAGATGATAGGACGTGTCGCCCAAATCATTTTAGCCGCGGAGCGGCGCCAGATCGTAGCCCACGGCGCGAGCCGTGGGTTTCGTGACGCAAAAAGAAAGCCCCGGCAGGGGCGAAAGAAAACATTCATCCGGCGCGTGTTTTCTATCGCCCCTGCCGGGGCTTGTGTCTTTCGACCCGTTTGTCCCCACGGCTCACGCCGTGGGCTATGATCTGCCGCGCCTACGGCGATCCTCCGCCATCACTGACGGGATGTTGAACAAACAAAGCGTTTGGACAACACGCCCTATAGGACTGACTGCTTGCCCCGCCGATGATTTCGCTCATGCCCCGCAGCCTGTCTCATCTCCGGCCGGCCTGCAAGAGTGGGGTCGGCGCTGTGAGCGTTTCACTAACCAGCAATCTATTCTATTCTCCGGGTTGTACGAATTCATAGATGTCGCGATACCAAGTTCGCCAGACAAGACGCGACCAACTCGGTCCGTGAATGGACAGTTGAGGATAATATAGGTATCCCCGGCAGCGGCCGGAATACGGTGCCACATAAAGATCGATGAATACCGACTTAGTGGAGACTCGCGCTCTCACCGCGCCGAGACGAGTAAATGACTGGGGAAGTTGTTTCCCTGCGACCCACAGGTCCATTAAAGAATTCCCATATATGGATTCCCGCTTTCGTAGCAGTTCCATGCAATCCGCTCGAACGGTATCGGCATCTCTCATCCGAAGATTGAGCGAGATGTGTTTCCAATCGCCGATGACATAACCTATGGCGATGAGTGTGATGACGGCAGCGCCCAAGAACGGGAGGAGACGACGGCGGCGGATTGCAAGACAAAGCCACACTAAAAAGAGAACAGCGGCGGTGATGTATATCGCCAATGCGATTGGGCCAATGTCCCAAATGACGCATTTGATCTCGTCATAGATCGTGACGTTAGAACTCATCTTTAGGCCATCACGAGAGCGTTCCGCGATTTCGATTGATGGCTGATTTTACGCACGGGGTGCAAGGCGCGGCAATGACAAAAGCGGCAGCGTCGGGCGAAGTGGATCGCTTCCGTGTGAAACGCGGCAAGCCTCTCCGGGTGCGATGCCGTGATGATGCGAGGATAATCGCGCCCGGAGGTCGCGATCCACCTGCGCGATCCATGTTCTCTCATTTCCTGAACATGAAGCGCGGGGACTGGCCTCGCCGGCTAAGGGTGCGGCGATGATGTATTGGATGTGCCGGTGTGTTCGGCGCCGAATTGCGGCCGATAGCGGCCGATGACTTCGAACAAGAAGAGGATGTCTTCTTCGCGCGCGCCGTGGCCGATGTTGTGGATGATCAGCGGTGTTCCATCCTTCGCCAAATGGTCGGAGACGATGCCGATGTGCGTAATGCCAGAGCCGAGGTTCCATGCAACAATATCGCCGGGGTGAAAATCGGGCTTTTTGTTGGACGACACAGACCATCCTTTTCTCTGAAAATAAGTCATCAAATTGAGGACGCGCCGATGGTCTATGTTCGAATCGGGCCGCTTCAGTCCCCATTTGTGAGGATACTGATCGAAAGCTTTTTCCATGTCCTCGTGGACTTGTTTCTGAAGGTCTATTTTGAGACCCCTGAAAGCGCGAACCACCACGTCGGAACAGACGCCGGTCGCCAAAGGGACGTCTCCGCCGGGGTAGGTGAGCTTCCTGTAGGCGGGGTCATACGATGTGGTCTGGCCGATTTGCAGTCGGGCCATATCCACCAAAGGTTCCGCGCGTCCTACGGCGACATGCAGCGCCAGGATGCAAATGCTTGCGATGAGCGGGCGCATGGGTCACGCCTTGAAGGTAAACCGCGGCGACTGGCTGTAGAACTCGAGGGGGTTGCGGAAGACGAGTTGCTCGATCTGGTCGCGGGGGACGCCGCGGCGCTCCAGTTCGCGCACGACGCGCGGCACGCTCAACGGGTCGGAGATGCCCCAGTCGGCGGAGGAGTTGATGAGGAGGCGGTCCACGCCGTATTGCTGGACGATGTTGGCGGCGCGCTCGACGGAGAGCTTGGTGATCGGATAGACGGTGAGGCCGCGCCACATCCGGGGGCGTTGGGCGAAGAACGGCATGGTCTCCTCGGTGTTGTGGTCGAGGTCCACGAGGCTGTGTTCGATTTTTTCCTCGTCAATGATGGTGAGCAGCCGCTCGACGCCGATCTTCTTATGCTGGTGCGGGCTGTGGATGACGATGGGGCAGGCCAGCTTGCGGGCGATGCGGAATTGCTGGCGGAGGATTTCCTCCTCGTCGGACGTGATGCGGTCAAAGCCGACTTCGCCCAGGCCGACGACGCCGGGGCGCTGGAGGTATTGCGGCAGCAACTCGACGACCTGATCGGCGACGGGGCGGGTATTGGCCTCGCGGGGATTCACCGAGAGCGTGGAGAAGTGGGCGATGCCATAGTTGGCGGCGCGCTCGCGCTCGAAGCCGAGCAGGTGCTCGAAGTAATCCACGAACGTGCCGACGGTCGTGCGCGCTCCGCCGAGCCAGAACGCCGGCTCGACGATGGCCTCGATGCCGGCGAGCGTCATTTTCTCGTAGTCGTCGGTGGTGCGGGAGTAGCAGTGAATGTGGGGTTCGATGATGCGCATGATGTGTCCTAGTGCAGACTATTGCGCGGCGCGGGGTGGGTTTCAATGGGAATTTGCGCAACGCAGTGATTACCGCGGGCAAAAAATTAGTGGCCAGCGACGGGCATATCTGAGCCATGAGTATTCAGTTGAAACGGCCCCTCACCCCGGCCCTCTCCCCGTTTGACGGGGAGAGGGAGGCGTTTCGCCCGCGGCTATGTGGCTCATCGAAAGTGTCCGCCCTTGCAACAAGGAAAACGATTCCCTCTCCCCATTCGATGGGGAGAGGGCAAGGGTGAGGGGCCGCGGCGACTGCATGGATACGGCTGAGATCACTGCCTAAATCGTAGTGGACGGAATTTGGCCGGTGTTTATACTGTCCACCCAGGTGCAGTAATGAGTTCCAAGCCGGTGTGGTCTCGGCGCCGGGCAGGGATCGGTTTCGGGTCAGGAGGCCCGTGAGTGGTTGAGAAGATGCGAAGGAGGTGGCTTTGAACACCATAAGAGATCGAGTGCGGGATGCGTTGCATATTCCACGCCGGCGTCGGAGACATCATGACCACGGCAGCATTCAGCGGGGACGCATCTGGGTGGCGATCATCTTCTGCATCATCTTTTGTACCGAGGCCATAGTCTATTTGGAGTACACCCGTCACTTCAAAGGGATGATGGCCGCCAGCGGTTTTTACAAGATCGGCTCCACCTTCAAAACTTTTATTCCCATGCTCGGACTTGCGGTGGGCGTTTGGTGCCGCCAAAACTGGGCGCGCTATTTGTTGCTCGCGTTTTTTGCGCTGCAATTGTTCGGTGCGCTCCTCGGCTGGGGGATTATGATTCAAGACAACATCCCCATTTCAGCGTGGTGGTATACAATTCCAATGGCGGCTGCCTTTGTCGTATCCGTTTGGGCGCTCGTCAGCTCCCGTGACATCCAGCGATTGACCAGCCGGATCTACGATTGACGCAGACCGGTTTCCTGCTCGGGTGCGAATCCCCGCCGCAACGTGTTTTCGCTGATGACCCGGGGCAGGAGGAAATGCTGGAGGTATTCGCGTCCGCCTGCCTTGGTGCCGCCGCCGCTCATTTTGAAACCACCGAATGGCTGCCGGCCGACGACCGCGCCGGTGATGGGGCGGTTGATGTAGAGGTTGCCGCAGGCCAGTTCGCGCCGGGCACGCTCGATATTGACCAGGCTGCGCTCACACCGGGACTTCGGCGAAGTGCGGCGGTAAATCAAGCCGGCCGGCCTCGCATTCGCCGGGCCATCCGCTCGGTAAGGCGATGCAAAGCGGGGGAACGATCGGACGGATCGAGTTGCGCCTCGATGATGCTGAAGCTGTCCGTGTGTCGTTCGGCGGCGGTCAGCGCGCGGTCGAGTTCCTCCTCCGTCCGAACGAGGAAGCCGCGGCCCGCGCCGAGGAACTCGGGCAGACGGCTGTAGTTCCATGACAGGATGTCGTTGTAAGGGCCGTCCTGCATGGGGCGCTCCGTTCCGTAGCCGTAGTTATTCAGCACGACGACAATCGGATTGAGGCCGAAACGGACGGCAGTGGACAGTTCTATGCCGGTCATTTGGAACGCGCCGTCGCCCACCAGCACCAGCGGGCGCAGCTTGGGGTTGGCCAGTTGCGCGCCGATGGCACCCGGCACCGCGAAGCCCAGCGAGGTGTAGTAAGCCGAGCCGATGAACTCGGTGTCGTGATGGATGTAAAGATCGGCCGCGCCGAAGAGCGCGTCGCCGGCGTCGGCGACAACGATGGTGTTTTCGGCCAGGTGCGCGTTGATCCGCTGGAAAAGCCGCTTGATCGTCAGCCGGCCCTGGGTCGGCACAAAGGGCGCGGGCGGCTGCGGGCGCGGAATGTTGCCGAGAGATCGGCGGCGAAGTTTGGCGCGCACCAAGCCGCGCAAGAAATCCTCGAACCGCACGTCCTCGTAATAGTGGTAGCGGACGGCGAGCTTTTCGCTCGTCGCGTAGATCGAGCGGGCCGGATCGAGTCGCGCCGTGTAGATGCCGAGGTTGACGTCCGTCATGAACGAGCCAAGCATGATGACGCAGTCGCTGGACTCGACGTAGGCGCGCACGTCGTCGCGGCCCATCGCGCCTTCATAGACGCCGAGATAAAACGGGTGATGCTCGCCCACGACCGATTTGCCGAGAATGGTAGCGGCGACGGGGATGTTGGTCTTGCGCGCGAGCCGGACCACCTCCTCCTGCAGGCCGAACCGATGAACCTCCACGTCGGCGAGAATCACCGGTTTCTTCGCTGTGTTGATCATGGCGACGGCTTCCTCCAGCGCGGCCCCGAGGGAATGCGCGTCGCTCGGCTCGTGGAGTTCGAGCGGCGTGTGATGCGGAATGCCCGGCGCGTTGATCATGTCGCGCGGCAGTTCGATATACACCGGCCGCTTGTAGCGCTCGGCGGCGTATAGCACGCGGTCAATCTCCTGCAACGCGGTTTGCGGATCGCTCAGCACGGTGGAGGCGACGGTGATTTGATCGAAAACCTTCTTTTGCGTGTCGAACTCGCGGACTTTGTGATGGAGCAGGGGATTCTTGGCGCGCTCCTTCATGCCCGGCGCGCCGCTGATGACCACTACCGGCGATTTCTCCGCGAACGCGCCGGCCGTGGGATTGGCGACCTTCAACCCGCCCACGCAGTAAGTGACGCAGACCACGCCGAGGCCGTGGAGCCGCGCGTAGGCGTCGGCGGCAAAGCCCGCGCCCTGTTCATCGCAGGTGTTGACGATGTGCAACCGGCTGCGGTGCATCATCTCGTAAAACCCCAGCACGTAATCGCCCGGCACGCCGAAGACATGGCGCACGCCGCGCCGTCTGAGTTGCTCGATGAGGTATGGGCCGATCCCGATGGAAGATTTCGCTCGGTTCATGATGACACCAGAATTTACATCGCCCAAGGCGCGGTTCCAAGCAGCGAAATGCGGTCGTGGGACAAAGGGCGGGGTGCATGGAGAAAATAGGAAAGTCGTCTCCGTAGCCGGAGGCTGTTTGACATCGCTTAAGACCATCCAATCAACCACGGAGGTCCAGAAGAAAAATAATCCTCGACAGCCCCTCACTTCGGAGTAGTCTGCGCCTCAGTCGCCTGCGATAGAGCACCCGTCACCGCAGCAGTGCGATACAAGGCGCATCGCAGGCATGTCATCGAAAGAAACACATGGCCCGCGCCGACTTTAGCCGAGCAGACTTCTGCCGCGCCGACATCCCCGACGCCGGCCCGCCACCGAGGAGCAAACACCCCATGACCAGCTACTCCGTCAACAAAGTCGTCGGCTACGCCGAGCGCGTCGCCGATTTC